>OIZT01000291.1_pt1 | contig 33697 bp, 24 predicted proteins | sample 1588611 | NCBI WGS metagenome assembly OIZT01 (sample SAMN03283278) | human gut metagenome | biome: human-associated habitat; material: feces | host: Homo sapiens | place: Peru | collected 2012
CTCTATGGCGTTGCACGTTACGCTGTCGCCTAAATTTATTTAGGACAATATTGGGGTAATAGTATAAAATTGCCTTTTATTCACTAATTTTGCCTTGAATTCGCACAATAGTATTCAATTATACATTCATGAATAAAAGACAGAGTAATATCGAACTGCTGCGCATCATTTCAATTTTCCTGATTATGGTTGTGCATGCTACATATCTCACATTCGGTACTCCCACCCCCCACGAAATACAGGCCAAACCTCTCGGCAGTTTCTTCTTTATCGGATTAGAGAATGTCAGCGTGATTTGCGTAGACATATTTGTCTTGATATCAGGTTGGTTCGGCATACATCCCAAGGTAAAAAGCATTGGCGGACTTTTGTTCCAATGCGTCTACTTCGGATTGATTATGGCCATATTCTTCGGCGTTACCGGGATACAACCGCTTGGAGCTACAACGCTTGCCAAATGTATGGTCAACTACCCGCACTTTGTCATGTGTTACATCGTCATGTACCTTATGACCCCGGTGCTCAACGCTTTTGTCGAGCACGCCTCGCGCATCCAATTCCGCAATATGCTCATCGGATTATACTCTTGGGCATTTATCTTCGGATGGTTTCTACACAATGACGATAGCTTCGCGGGCGGCAATTCGGCCTTGGCTTTTATGGGGTTGTATTTACTGGCACGATACATCCGAATACACTGCACCTTCCCCGCTCGTTTGCAAAAAGCTCGCGTTTGGGGCGTGATTTGGCTGGCCAATGTATTGATTGTGACTGCCGCAGTGTGGGCAAGTTCTTATTTCGGGTTCAGTCTCAAGGTGTCTAACGTATTGCTCAATATGACGACATCATATCTGTCGCCCAATGTGATACTTGCCGCTATTTCCCTTCTAATGTGCTTTGCGCACTTCGAATTCAAGTCAACAGCCGTCAACCGGATTGCGGTATCCGCATTTGCATCCGTACTTACCCATGGATACGCAATGAACAATGTATATATACCTCTAATTCAGGACTTATACAAAGCTTCACCGTTTGTCACGTTTCTATGCGAAGCCGTCGGCATCATGCTTGCCTACCTTATTATCAGTGTCGTTTTGGACAAACCACGTATCTACCTATGGGAAAAAGTATACCCCCTCCTTGATCGATGGGTCGTATCACGTTTTAGACGATAGAGAAATTACTACCCCATCAGCCCCCCCCATTCTACATGACCGAAGCTAAAAAGGCCTCAAATTAGGTCGGCCTCCCCACATTAGGTCGGCCTCTCCACTTGATTCGAAGTCGACAAAGGCCGCATCAACTTGCGAATGATTAGCGCTCGGCAATATCCTCGTACATTTGCACGACCGCATCGCGGCCATCGGCATCGGCTATGGCAAGTCCCGTCCTACTGACGGCGGCACATGCCGCGACCTATATACATGAGACGCTGCATACAAGCGCAGTGCGTCCCCGTCTTTTTTTACATTACAAGGTTATTCATATTTTTTCATTCCGCAAAATATATCAACCCCGACTTGACGCAAAGTATATCACCCCTGACTTGAGACCAAGCCCGAGCCCAAGCATATAACCAATGATGCAATGGTGAAAATCGCCGGTGCCACCCAAATACAGACAAAAACAACGTATGCTATCAGCCAATTACTTTCTCACGCCCCACAGCCATACACTTAAGAAATGACTTGTACGCGTCACCGAACTCAGCAGTAGACATATCGCAACAATAACTATAGTGAGTAATGTGCATAGCATGATTTGTATGGAAACCAACGAACCTTCAGATATAAAGGTCATAGACCACGGAAAAACCGGCAAAAAGAAATAATGCATCATATATATATCAAGCGAGCGTCTCCCCATAAGCCTAAACGTCTGTGGAATAAAACTTTGATTCTCAAAATAACTCTTAAACGCAAACACGACAGAGACTACCATCATAACCCCTATATACCTAATTAGAACATCATGTATAAATCGATACATAAGGTTATAACTTTTAAGTGTATCACTATACCACAAGCACATACATAGCACAAAACCTACGATCATTGCTGTTCGAAAAATATCATTTGATATAATTCGACAAAAGCCATTGAAATACTTTCGCGCAAAGATACCGAGCACAAAGAACTGGAAATATTTCGTGAGGTTTTCCCAACACAAAACAGTCCATAATCTATTTGATTCATCCGGTCGATGGAAAATCAGTATATATAAGCATAATACCGCAATAGTGATCATCGAAACATTTACTATTGTTCGCTTAATAGCTCGAGAAATAATGTTTAGGACTAAGTAAAGCACAAACATTTGGAATAGAACGATTGTAAACCAATAGCCACCAAAACCGTAATCTATCCATCCAAATGGATTGCTACCGCCAAGTGCATAATCATACAATGCAAAAAAGAGCAATGTGCATATTATCTGTGCTCGCGTCTTTTGTGCCATAATTCTTCGGCAAAGGCCAAATGACCAATCACCGACCGCTCTATAAGCAAAAAAGCCGCTGATAAAGAAGAACATCGGCATACGAAAGGTTGTGATAACAGATCCGATAAAGCTATCATATCCACCTATGCCAAAGCATCCAAGGACATGTCCAAAAATAACAAGAAACATTGAAAAACCACGAATAGCATCAAAGACAAGCATACGCCCACCATTATTATTGAAGATATATGGTCCAAATTCCTTTTTAGTCCATTGTCGGTCAGAAGAACTCATTATTTTTATCAAATTTCCCTGTTTTTAAGTTTTAATCTCGCAAAATTAAACATTATTTAGGAGATAGTTGCTATCTTTGCAGACAAATGAGCCTTGTCAGTTATAAACGAATAGCCCAAAACGCCACAGCGCTCTATCTGCGCATGATTGTTACTATGGTTTTGGGCCTTTACACCTCACGAGTTGTCTTGCAGATGCTCGGGGTTAGCGATTTCGGCATTTTCGGTCTTGTTGCCGGAATTGCCGGAATGCTTTCTATCATCAATACATCTATGGCCGGTGCAACTTCGCGATACATAACGTACGAACTTGCTAAAGGCGATAAGGAAAGGTTGTCGCAGACATTCACTTCGGCGTTACAGATACATATCGGTATCGCCGCCATTTTCTTGCTGCTGGCCGAAACTATCGGACTATGGTTTGTCAATACTCAACTTGTCATTCCGCCCGAGCGAATGGATGCTGCACAATGGGTCTACCAGTGCTCTATTTTTACCGCAATACTGACCATTACACAAGTTCCTTACAATGCAGCCTTATTCGCACACGAAAGGATGTCTGTATTTGCATACATCGAAATACTTAATTCGGTACTTAAACTTGGTGCTGCACTTGTTTTAGTGCTATGGGATTCGGAATCGCGCCTTATTTGGTATGCCATTATATCCTTACTGGTATCGTCCGTTATCTTATTCATATATCGTATATATTGTATACGTCATTTTGCAGAGTGCCATCTAAGACGTATGTGGCGTCCTGAGATACTCAAACCTATGCTTTCTTTCTCGGCATACGATTTATATGGCAACGTCTGCGGACTGTCTTTTTATCAAGGCACCAACGTGATTCTCAACCTTTTCTTTGGCGTGGTAATCAATGCTGCAAGTTCCATCGCCAACACCGTCAGCGGTGTGCTCCAAGGTTTTGCCTTTAAAATAATTATGGCATTCAAGCCGTCAATTGTCAAATTGTATGCCGTAGGCGAAATACACGAGATGTCGCGTATCATCAATATGGCAACTATGCTTTCCGTATTACTTATGGGGGTATCATCTATTCCATTGTTTTTCGAAATGGATTATATCATCAGCCTATGGTTAGGTAGTACCCCGGAGTATGTCGTGCCATTCTGTCGGCTACTATTGATATACTGCACGATTGGAATAATCAATGCCATACAAATTCAGGCAGTACATGCCACCGGTAATATTAAGCGCATCACTTTTGTTGGCGGCACTATCAATCTATTGACGATGCCGGCGATGTATTTCGCACTATATTTAGACCTATCGCCAATTACAGCGTATATAGTTCAAGTAACTGCTATTTCTCTAATCTCAGTATTTTCCATACTGATTGTTAAACGTCAAATACGAGATTTCGAAGTGCGCTCTTATATTGCCGCAATGGCTAAAGTCACTCTTATAATCCTGGGGACTGCCATAGTAATCTATCCGCTCACATTTATTATTGCGCCATCCATAATCAGCCTCCTTGCACTATATTTATTAACCACAACTATTGTAGCCTTCGCTGCTTATCTATGGTGTCTTGACGACAACTCTCGGCAACGTGTCAAGACAATTATAACCAAACGCATTCTTTCATTTAAGAAAACAAAACAGGATATACCACAATGACCCAATATTCATTAGAAGCGACCAATGACAACCGTATCAACTGGATTGATACGGCACGCTGCTTAGGTTTATGCCTAATCCTTTTCTGTCATATTCCACCTCGATATGGGTCTTTTCACGATCTTATCTATTGTTTCCATGTACCGATGTTCTTCATTCTATCAGGCATCTTTCTGAAGGACGACATCAGTCTAAATAGTATTTGGCATTCGTTTAAACGCCTTATCATCCCATATTTTATATATAACATCGTTTTACAGCTTATACTTTGTGCTTACACAATTGCACATGGTGGCAACCCTCTGCCCGGGCTAATCGAATCCACTATGGGCGCACTAATCGGTTCATCAAAAATCGAAAGCCCGTGGCATCTGCTCGCCGGTCCCTCATGGTTTTTGCCGGCGTTATTCATCGCCCGTTTTGTAGCACAAATCTCCATACGGATACTCAACTGCGCCATAAATAAATTTTTAACACTGGTACTCATCGGCTTCGCGCTTTTCGGCCTTTACTATTGGCCGCACACACGTCTGAGCTGGTGCTTTTGGAGTTTTGATGCCGCTATATTAGGCGCATATTTCATCATCATAGGACATCTGATGCGCAGTTTTTTTCTGAATATCGGGTCATTGCCAATATATACCAAGTTTCTTCTATTTGCCTTGGCAGGCGTAGCTCTATGGTTTCTCAACATCAATGGTACAGCCAATATGTTTAGAGGAGAATTTGGAAACCGCTTTGATCTATTTTTCATAAACGGTATTATCGGCACCACAGCCATTTGTGCTCTATCAGCCTTAATCTCTCTCCCCCAAATAATAGCAACTCTATTCACAAAAGGCGCAATCTTTTTCATCTGCGCACATATGTTTATAATGGATTACGTCAGTCTGATATATGTGCGGCTTTCGGGTCGTACATGGGATTTTGATACTGCAGACAAATTGATTGTTGCATCTTGCACAATACTCTGCTTTATTGCTATTGCCGCAATCCTACGTGCACTCAACCCAAAGTTATTAAGATGAGCAGCTACATTTCTCGTAAAGCATATAGCCTATACTATCGTTGGCGATTGTTGTACGACTTCATATATCGAAATGTCGTACACCCGCCTTATGTAATGACAATTCAAGAGACACTTCAAAAGATTATTGCAGACAAATGTTCGCTGTGTCGCTATGGCGATGGTGAGATTTCCTGCATATATGGCGCTGACTTGAATTTTCAGAAGCACAACGACACACTGAGCTCACGACTAAAAGAAATACTTAAAAGCAATACGACAAACGTTTTAATAGGCTTACCACGTGTTTTCGACAGCAAATGGATCAACGAAGATAATGCCGTAGAAAAGTCTTTTTGGAAGAACCATTTACTCTTTACACGCCACAAATGGTATCGTCTTTTATCACACAAGACAAGGTACGGCAACGCCCTTTGTTCTCGATTCTATTCCACAGATTTCGATTACGACAAATCCCAAGAGACATACTCCTTATGGTCTCAGATATGGCATAAGCGCAATCTGATTATAATCGAAGGAAGGGACTCAAAGATCGGAGTAGGCAACAACTGCTTCGAAGGTGCGACAAGTATTAAACGCATTATTGCGCCCGCCAAAAATAGTTTTGTTAGATATAACGAAATTCTCAACGCCGCCTTACATCAAGACCCGAATGCCTTGTATCTGATTGCCCTCGGTCCGACGGCAACAGTCTTGGCTTTTGATTTGGCAATGTCCGGACGCCAAGCGTTAGATATCGGGCACATTGACTTAGAGTATGAATGGTTGACACGACATACAACCGCCAAGACAACAATACCAGGAAAGTTTTGCAACGAAACCTTCCTGACAGGCGGACAAAAAACCGAAGTCGAAGGAGAAGTGCCCGGCGAAGCGTTATCACAATATAAATCTGAAATTATAGTCGAATTAGATTAGTATATGCCTACAATATCTATAGTCATACCGGTATACAACGCCGAATCGTTTATCCGGAGGTGCCTCGATAGTATTATTACTCAGAGCTATAGAGACTTCGAGGTCATATTGGTTGATGACGGCAGTAGCGACGGGTCGGCATCAATATGCGATTTGTATGCTTCTAAATACGAGTATTTTTCGGTAATCCACACGCCTAACAGAGGAGTGTCTGCGGCTCGCAATCTCGGTATGAAATCTGCAAAAGGGGCGTTCGTGACTTTTATTGATGCTGATGACTATGTATTGCCGGAGTTCCTATCTTCTTTCGTCTGCAATAGTGGATTGGATGCAGATGTGTCCTTCACCGGAGTCCGTTGTATATATCCGGATGCATCAAAGAACCACGTATGCAGGTCAAGACATACCGGCATCGTAAGCCGCAAAGTTATGATACACGAATGTATCCATAACAATTTGTGCTATAGCCCTTGGGCAAAACTATTCAGTCTGAGTTTCCTGAAATTACATGATATCAAGTTTGACGAACATCTAAAATATGCCGAAGACCGTGTATTTATTGCACAGGTATTGACAAGCGCAAAAACGTTTTCCGCATCAGATGAATGTACCTATATCTATACACACGATAATCCGGTTGCCCTTACTCTTCTCACCAGGCCATACGACCAAACATGGGCTTATATCAAGCAATATTACCTTTTGATTGAAAATCTTTTATCTGAAATTAATGCAAGTGATAAACTGCGGAGTATTGCGCATCAAATATATGCTTATGAGGCTTTGGCTATGGTCTCTGATTTAATCTCAGACAATCAAATAGATTTCCATACGCGAAAAATCAAGCTAAAGCAAATACCACTTGACCTCAAAAGAATACTCCGAGACACACCTTTAGAGTCTAAGCGATACAAAATTTTGGCTTACGCCTTATATTATCTACCACCTGCATTATGCATTAGGATTACTCGATTATTTACCTAATCCGTAGTCTAAATACAATACCTACGAGTCGCATAAGTACATTAAGAGCTATGACAACTATAAGAGCCATAAGAACTATGGGAGCTATGCATTATTCTCATTAAAAAAATCAGCCTATGCCTAAGCGAGTACTATTTATAATAAGCAATATGGAGACCGGTGGCGTCAGCAAGGCAATGACATCGCTGCTGGCGGTACTGGACCGCACTCGCGTAACTCCCGAATTGCTGATTGTGTCGCCGCACGGAGCGCTGATGCCGCTCATCCCGAAAGACGTGCGCATATACTCGGACCGACGTATGGCGGCTTTGACAGCAGGGGTCGGCGGTATATGGTCATTGGTACGCCTCGGTCGCCCGGACCTTGCATTAATGTCGGCTGTGCGTATGGCCTTAATGCGGGTGTCTCGATGTGCCGGCGCCCGGCTTTTGGCTCGGCTGATGCCACGCCTCAAAGGTCATTGGGATGCTGTCGTCGATTTCAACGGCCAGCACCAACTCTATTACATGGTTCGCAAAATCGATGCAGACCGACGTGCAACTTTCTTCCATAGCGATTACCGCCGCTGGCGTTACTACGAACGTGCCGACCGGCATTTTTTCGGACATGTCGATGCCATATTCACCGTCAGCGACGTGTGCGTTGATGCTTTACGCGAAGTTTTCCCCGAATACATCGACCGCATCGCCAAGGTCGAAAACGTTTGCGCCCCGGACATCATTGCGCGTATGGCCTCCCAGGCACAGGATATGCCGGCACTACACGGTACGGTACTGATGACGCTCGGACATATCACCCGCAACAAAGGCGCGGACCTGATTATCGAAGCGGCCCGGCGGCTGCACGATGCCGGTGTTGACTTTACGTGGATGATGGTCGGAGCGCCGCAGGAACAGGAATATATCACGAAGATGTCCACGCCGCCGCTGGATGCACACTTCCGCCTCATCGGAGTCACCGCCAACCCCTATCCCTACCTACGCCGTGCCGACATCGTGGTACACCCCTCGCGCTTCGAGGGCAAGTCCATAGCCTTGGACGAAGCCCGGCTGATGGGCAAAGCCGTAGTTGTTACCGATTTCAGCACCGTAGGCGACCAATTTACAGACGGCGTCAATGCCACGATAGTACCGATGGACGGCGAATCAATAGCCAATGCCATACGCGACCTCATCGACGACCCCGAGACCGCCGACAAATACCGCCGTTACAATGCCGACCACCCTGCCGACCAATCGCATACCCTCAACCCATTATATAACTTTATCGAAAAAACTTAGACTTTTGATCGCTGTTTGGGTCCTATCGTGGAAGCAATCTTTTCCACTTAAAATATATCATTGTGCCGACAGGGAACGTCAACAATTTCAAAATAAAGTGTGGAGGCCTTAACGTTTGTTTTATGCTTTGTTTCGCAAACCGGGAATAAGCTATGTACAACAATGCTCCCTTTATCCTCTGAGTTAATGAAAATCTGCGCGACATCATCAATTCGGCATTTGTCATACCGCCATTTGGACATTGGATTCTCATCGCCCTTCCCGACTTGGATAGTCCTCCTGCCAAATATTCTGTTATGTATAATATCTTATTCCTAAAAATCATGTCATATTTTTCGGATATATTAACCCAAACAAAGCTTTCTCCGAAAAATTTCTCACCTTCAAATATAGGATAACGTTGTTGCTTTAATAAATCTGTCCGCCAAACCTCGGCTTTATCGCCTCCAATGTGTTTGTTAAATCTGAGTGTAATGAAGTTGTTGACTTCGTTGTCTATAGGAAATGTATCGCCAATAACATCTGTTTCATTATAACCGCGCAAATACGAGATTCCACAAACGTCTAAGTTTTTGCGCCCATTCCAATCATCTTCGATGGTACTTACGGCATCTTCTGTCAACCAATCATCACTATCGACTATAAACGTCAATTCAGTATCGACAACTCCAAAAGCATAGTTTAGCGCGGTATGCTTTCCGCCATTTTCTTTCTTGACATACTTTATTTCAAAGCACGCCGTATCAAAAGATTTTACAAGTTGCTCTGTATTATCCGTGCTGCCGTCATCAACAATCAGCCAGTTAAAGTTTTTGCTTGACTGACGACATAATGAGTCATATAATACAGGTAGTGTCCCTGCCCTATTATAAGTAGGCGTAACAATTGTAATAAGACTCATTGTCCTTGTGTATATAAAGCCAACAATTTGCCGACGTTGTCTTCGACATCGTATCCGGCCTTAACAATCTTTGTCTTGTTGTCTTTCCGTTCATATGGAATGCTTGATACGATTTCTCTTGCCCATTCCGCAGGAGACTTAGCCAATGACAGAAATGTAATATCACCTGTTATATCTACAGACTTGTCTATTGTATCCGTTAAAAAGCACTTCAGTCCGGCTGCCTGAGCTTCAATTACCGAGACCGGTAGCCCCTCTAATTTCGAGGGAAACAGAAATACATCATATGCTTGTATAATACGGTATACATCAGGCCTTACTCCCAACAACCGCACATGCTCCTGCAAATGCTTTGCTTCTATTTGCCGTTCGATGTTCGGTCGTTCTTCGCCATCGCCAAGAAATAGCATAACTACATCCTTTTTGACCTTAATTAGTTCAGAAAGGATGTCAAGCATAAATGCATGGTTCTTGACAATGCAAAATCGTGCAGTATTCCCGATAACAAAAGAATCTCCGATACCTAATTCACGTCGAACTGCATCTCGGACATTTACGTCATATCGGAATGCAGAACTATCTATCGCATTGTGTATAACTACAAACGGACGTTTACCATAAAGAGACTCCCCGGCTTTCTCGCCACAGGCTATTCGCTTAGTCACGTATTTATTAAGAAAATGCGCGGCAAACAATCTGAATGGATACTTATAGTCTATCGGTATGTCTGCTATATGGCTGGTGCATATTCGATTTAAGACACCATATTTAGCTGCATACTTGAATGCAAATCCGCTATTCTCTTGAATATGAGCATGGATAGCTATATACTCTGATGCGTGTTTTTTGAAGAAAGCATCAAGAAACTTAAAATATTTACGGTAGCTATTCGGCCGTATCGGCATTGCGCGATATATCCGTCCACCCATCTGCCGAATTTCACTCTCGTATGCTCCCTCTTCCGGTCTATGCACCAAAAAATCAAATTGCAATTTTGACTTGTCCAACGCACGATAATAATTCATTATCATCGTTTCAGCGCCGCCACGGTTCATAGTGGTAAGTATCTGTAGAACACGCTTTACTTTTTCCATAAACCCTTTAGCCAATTGGTGATTTTCGTGTAAGCTTTATCTCCTAAAATAGGACATAGTATGTGCATACGTACAAAACGTACGAACCTGGTTTTCTTAGAAACCCAAGTCAACGTATGCCAATGGATTGCACATGTCTTATCGGTACGATGCATTTTACCTGAAGTAAGGCTGGCCACATGGAAATAATCATCCGGGTAAACGACTATGCCTTCTTTTAATATCTGAAGTTTGTTCTCAATAGTATACCCATAATCAGCCAAAACGTCTTGTAAATACGTATTTATCACTGTCATATTGAGTGTCCCTTTATCTACAAACTTCAATGTCTCATAATAGTTTAGCATTGCTTTCAAATAGGGATGTCCCGGTTCCGACCCTATCAAAGCGCCGGCCAAATAACCACCATCATCAGTGCCTATAACCAGACGATTACACTCAAAAGTTGCCAATGGCTTAAGAATCTCTACATCAGTATCCAGATACCATCCACCATATTTGTATAAAGCATATATTCTTACATAGTCCGAAACAAATGCCCACTTCTTTTCATTATATGCTTGCCGGGTGAACGTTGTCTGATTAACATCAAACGTATTTTCGTTCCAAAGCATAAATTTATATTCAGGCATTATTCGTTTCCACGACTCAATGCAATGCTGCACTTTAGGCGGATACGGATTATTTCCAAACCATATATAATGAATAATTTTAGGTATCATCAATAATGTCTTTTCTTGATTTATGCAAATTTAGGATTTTTTTTTGATTCGTGCCGCATCATTTAACTAAAAACATTCACCTGCATCATGGAGTCGTCCTCACTGTCTTTCCATACAAAGTAGGTAAAGAATCGCTATATGCCCGAACCCGACATTAATATGAAGTGCACCCAAACAATTTCCGGGGGGCGGTGGTGGCGTATCTAAAACTTTTATGTAATTTTGCAGAACAATCGCGCAGGACGTCATGCAAGACGTAACTCGGTTCGCGGCTTAAGGACGTAACTCGGCCAGCGGCTTAAGCATGGCTCAGCCAAGTGCCACGCCGAAAATGCCGGGAGCTACCACCGGGTCTTCACATCAGGCAACCGCCGAAGTGACACCTTTGCACGCCCTCATGAGGTTCGGCGCCACACACAACGACAATACACACTACCGATTATGAAAGAACAAATACTTGCTATCACCGGCAAACCCGGATTATACCGCCTGCTTTCGCAAGGCAAAAATATGCTTATCGTCGAAAACATCACCACGCATCACCGCATGCCGGCTTACGCCAGCGATAAAGTCGTGGCTCTCAGCGAGGTGGCTATATATACCACCGGCGACGATATGCCCTTGTTCGAAGTGATGGACAAAGTGAAGACCGCCACCGAGGGCAAGACCGTAGATGTCAAAGCCCTGGGCGGAGACGCCGAGATACGTGAATACTTCGGCAAAGTATTCCCCGAATACGATAGCGAGCGCGTATACACCACCGACATCAAGAAATTCTTCAACTGGTACAATACACTCATCCAAGCCGGCATTACCGACTTCGCCCCCGAAGCCGAAGATACCGAGGATACTGCTTCCGACGAGGCAAAGTAACTACGGTCTAAGGCTGCACTCTCTCCTTCTTGACATGGACTTGACCGGACATCGTCCCCTATCGGTATGCGCCGCGATACTCGTGGCGCTGCTGGCGTGCGTCGGTATCGATGCTTATGCCGCTTCGCGCTGGCATCCGGACATCCTGGGCGATGGGTATGTCTGTACAACCATATACCAACCAGCCGACTACGGCGGGGATGTAACGTGTACCGTCATACGGCATGACGCCGTATGCGATACAGCCGCCGGTATGCGCCGCGGTGTATTGTACATTCACGGATACAACGACTACTTCTTCCAAAAGGATATGGGTGACCGCTTCGTTGACTCGGGATACGCCTTCTACGCCGTTGATTTGCGCCGTTACGGACGTTCGATACTGCCCTATAGGCGTCCTTACGAAGTACGCAACATCGCCGAATACTATGCGGACATCGACTCGGCTCTGATGCTGATGCATCAAAACGGCGTACGCGACATTGTACTGATGGGCCACAGCACCGGAGGACTTGTAGCCGCATCATATCTCAACACACGGCACGACACCGAAATACGAGCTCTGGTACTTAACAGTCCCTTCCTCGAATGGAACATGGGCGGATTTATGCGCCACATAGCTATCCCTATGGTCGGATGCCTCGGCCGACACTTTCCAAACATCGCTATAAGTCAAGGCGATGGAACCGCCTATGCCGAAAGTCTGCTCAAACAGTACCACGGGCAATGGGAATTCAACACCGATTGGAAGACCATACATCCGCGCAAAGTGACGGCCGGGTGGATACGCGCCATCTCCGAAGCCCAAGACGCGCTGCACAGACACTCATGGATTACGGTACCCATACTACTAATGTCCTCCGGACACAGCGTCTATGGCGACAAATGGACACCCGAGCACCAGCATGGCGACGCTGTGCTAAATGTCGAAGATATTCGCCGCTATGGTGCCACCCTCGGTCCGGATGTCAAATCCTATAAATTCGAAGGAGGCTTGCATGACCTTATCCTTAGTGACCGCCCCGTAGCCGATGCCGTATACCGCACCATCTTCGACTGGCTCGCCCGACAGCTTCCACCACAACCCGAATAATGCCCGGAGTAGGCCTCCGCTTTACTCGGCCATAAAATGCATCGCTTAATTTCCGAAGCATTATAACGGATACCGATGCATGCCGATTTTAGACGCCGGCATATGTATACAACGGAGACGTACACGGCATACACAAGCGACCATCAGTAACCCGCAGCCCGCAGTTTTATAGTGGGACGCATATCTCGCGGGAAATTGCTATCTTTGCACTTAAAAGAACACTCAGAATAAAACGCACCGACTAATGGGTACAAACATATTCGGACGCATACCAAGCGTCACCAAGAATTTACTGATAATCAATATTATCGTATTCGCTTTTGGCGCACTGATGCCGAAAGCGGTACAGAATATGGAGGACGTACTGGCGCTGCATTACGCGACATCGCCCGGCTTCCATGTATGGCAAGTATTCACCTATATGTTCATGCATGGCAGCTTCACACATCTGTTCTTCAACATGTTTGCATTGCTTATGTTCGGTTCGGTACTCGAATGGACAATGGGTTGGCGACGCTTTCTCTTCTTCTACATCAGTTGCGGCATTGGTGCGGCATTGATACAGATGGGCGTATTCGCCATAATATTATCCAAGTACCAGGCTATGATGAATCCGTCTCAGCTCCACGATGTAATCGTGTATGGTTGGGACGCTATGCATCAAGGTCAGTACTTTATAGACAGCACCTTCGCCACAATCTCATCCTTGGTCAATACACCATGCGTAGGCGCTTCGGGCGCCATCTTCGGCCTGCTATTGGCCTTCGCTATGCTGTATCCCAACCGCGAACTGTACTTAATGTTTATTCCCATACCCATCAAGGCCAAATGGATGGTACTGGGCTACTGCCTGCTCGAGTTATCATTAGGACTGACCGGCGCAGCCGACGGTATCGCGCACTTTGCCCACCTTGGCGGAGCCGCTGTCGGCTTCTTAATATTGATGTACTGGAAAAAGAAAGGGGCTTTCCGTGGCAGCTATTAAAGCCGAACGAATAGTCACGGCACTCGGCGGCCCGGTGTCCGTCACACTGCTGACGCTCAATGTCGTCGTATTTGTGTGCATACATTTGTGCGTATGGTGCGGTGTCGATGATCGCACGGCGGCGACGGCGCTTTCGTTGCCGTCAGATTTCGCCGGGCTGGTGTCGCATCCGTGGACACTGCTTACATACATGTTTACCCAATGGGATGGATTGCATCTATTGGTCAATATGTTATGGCTGGCATCATTTGCTCCGATATTCTACCGCATAGGGCTACCCACTCTGACGTGGCGTGTCTACCTTGCCGGAGGTTTTGGCGGAGCCGCGGCCTTCATTATCACCGCAATGTACACCTCCGTACCCGAGATGCTTGCCGGGGCAAGTGCTGCCGTCATGGGCATCGTGGCTGCCGCCGCAGTCTACCGTCCTCATGCCCGCCTAAGCCTGCCGGGGTTCGGCGAGGTGCCTTTAGTCGTCATTGCCATTATCGTCGGCGCATTATACATCATTGCATCTTTGGGCACCCCCGGCACATGCGCCGCACACTTAGGCGGAGCGCTCGGTGGCGGATTGTATGCCTTTGCCGAAAAGCGCATACGTCGATACAAGGCGCGACGACGCATACCGCATGCTGCGCACAACGCCCAACGACCTATATCACAGGACCAAATGCACGCCGAGTTGGACCAAATACTCACCAAGGTAGGACGTAGCGGATATGGATCGCTCAACGATGCCGAGCGTCGCCGTCTTTTCGAAATCTCACAACGCCTCAAATGACACGCCTAAACGACATAGACACTCCGGAGACAACAGCAACGGACAATACGGCACAGACTGCCGACGGTTCGCGCCGTCGCCCGTGGTGGCATCACGTGTTGTCGGTCATTATGTGCACTGTCACGTGCGCCGTTGCCATCGCCACCATCGTCTCGGCATGGGCCGGCACTATAGACCCCGAAGACCTTCCCGTGGCCGGAGTGTGCGTAATGGTGCTCCCCGTATTGGCGCCGCTACTCTTGGCCGTGTTCGTTCTGGACATCTTTTGGTGGCGTCGCAGTGCCGTCATCGCCGGACTGGCCCTCGCCGTATGTATGCCGCGAATTCTCAGCGTATATCCGCTGTCGTGGCCTTCCGGTCCACTGCCCGAAAGCGACAAGGCCCGCGCTTGGACTTTGCTGTCTTACAACTGTGCCGAGTGGCTCGACCTTGACAAAAAATACCCCGACGACACCAATCCGGCTCTATCGTACATCCTGCGCACGGATGCCGACATCGTTTGCATACAGGAAGCGGATTATCTGTCCGTAGAACACAGCGTACGCATCACGTCCAAACAGATAGACAGCATATCGCGCCGCTACCCCTACATAATTTTCAACGACCACAACCAATTGCTGCTAAGCAAACACCCGGCAGACGCCCTACCCTTGGGATATGAGAGACGCCGCTACGGCAACGGCGATATCGCCGGATACCGCATACACCTCGACGGGCGCGTGCTCACCATATTCAACGTCCACCTGCAAAGTATCGGCCTGACCGAGGACGACAAGGAGCTTTACAGCGGACTGACAGGCACCTCGGGGCATCCGGCTACAATGGTCGAAAATCCGCTGCAACGCGTCCGTACCGACCTGGTGTCCAAACTCAGCGCCGCCAATGTCATGCGTGCACGCCAAGCCAAACGCCTTGTCCAATATATCCGCAAATTCGGCGGGACCAATTGCGTGGTATGCGGAGACTTCAACGATGTCCCGGGATGCTATGCTCTGGCTCAAGTCGAAGATCAAGGTCTGCGTCAGGTCTACCCGGCTGTCGGTCTCGGATACATGTATACGTACAACCGCAACTCAATGTACTTTCGCATCGACCACGTGCTGTGGCGCGGTAACTTTGCACCGCACAGCATGAAGCGTGGCGATATACGCAATTCGGACCACTATCCGCTGCTAACCACCTTCGTATGGCACAACGACCAATAACGCGGCACGTGCATCCGAGCCTCGCATCTCAGCACCCGTTTTTCACTCCTTTTGTTCCGTCACGCCTCATCCTCAGCCATTGCCTTACGCCCGGTCCGACGACAAAACGATGATAGTCCGCCGATAGACTCACCTCGGCAATTATTATTTTGCGATTGGCGATTTAATGCTTAACTTTGTATTATGACTAACGAAGACAATACATTCGGAGAAGACCTGCGCAAAGCAGTGGAAGTGCTGCGGCGCGGCGGTCTTATCCTCTACCCCACGGACACCGTCTGGGGCATCGGGTGCGATGCCACAAATGACGAGGCGGTACACCGCGTATATTCGGTCAAGGGTCGCCGCGACAACAAGGCCCTCATCACACTGGTAGGCGACTTGGGCGCACTCGAACGCGCTGTAGACTCAGTACCGGACATTGCATACGACCTCATCGAATGCTCGGATCGACCGCTGACCATTGTCTACGACCGCGGTCGCGGTGTCGCTCCGGCACTTATGGGCGAAGATGGTACTTTGGGCGTTCGACTGACTCGCGAACATTTTTCAGCGGCATTATGCCGTGCCCTCGGGCGACCGTTGGTGTCCACTTCGGCCAATTTCAGTGGAGCACCGACGCCACGCACCTTCGACCAAATAGACCCGCAACTTGCCGCTCAAATGGACTATATATGTCTCACCGGACGCGACCGCAAGCCCGGACGTCCGTCTATGGTTATGCGGCTGGGACAAGGAGGGCTCTTCAAGATACTTCGCAAGTAGCGTACATCATCATCTGTCCGCCACCGTACGTACTCGCGCCATCCGAACGTCAATATACCGATCAATAACGGCCGACAATGCCTCCGCACTACGGCCACCGAACCCAATACATCACATATATCCATCGTGCGAAACATCCGCCGCAAGGCCTTCACCTACGTCATTGCCGACTTCCTGATGCTCAACATCGGGTGGACGGCCTTCAGCGTCGTACGTTACAACTTCCTTCCCGAGAGCATACGTGCACATTACTTTCTATTCGAGCACCTTACACAAAGCCACGTCATCACCGGGCAAATAATCGCGCCGCTGGTGATGCTGGCCATATATTGGCTCTCCGGATATTACGGCAAGACCTACTTCAAGTCTCGCCTTGACGAGCTGGGCAATACGGCCGTTGTCTCGGCTATAGGCGCCCTGGGCATATTCTTCGCCGCAATCATCAACGATACACTCTCCCCGGGTGTCAAAGGTTATTACGAGCTCATAGGCATACTTTGGCTGCTGTGGTTTGTCCCGGTATATCTTGTACGCCTAATCCAAACCACACACACCGCGCGGCGCATCCAGCGGCGCGAACTGGCTTTCAATACCCTGGTCGTCGGAGCCACCAAAGGCGGCAAAGCCTTGGTTGACCGCCTCAATGCCGCACCGCGTGGCAGCGGAATCAATGTCATAGGATACGTCGACACCGACACAACGTGCGCTACGGCGACACAACGCCCGGACCTCGGACTACCCGTTTATCGTCTTGACGACCTGGCGGAGATTTGCAAAACGCTGGATGTACACAACCTCATAGTCATCCCTCACCGCGGAGGCATACGCCAAACCGGACAACTGATCAATACCCTCTTTCCGCTGGACCGCACAATACTCATTCCGGCAGATCTCTACAGCATCATAGCCGCACGCCCTCGCATGTTCACCGTCACCGGCGAACCGCTCATTGACATCTCGCACAGCCAGGCGTCCAAGATGACACTAAACCTCAAGCGCACCGCCGATGTATTGGTGTCCGCCACAGCTCTGCTATTACTGCTTCCGCTATTTGTACTTCTTGCTCTGGCCGTACGCATAGACAGCCGAGGATGCGTGTTCTATCGCCAACAACGCATCGGATACCACAAGAAGCCTTTCTACATCTATAAATTCCGCACCATGCGTGCAGACGCCGAGGCCTCGGGTCCGGCACTATCAACATTAGAAGACCCGCGAGTGACCCGCGTAGGACATTTCCTGCGCAAATACCGCCTGGACGAACTTCCGCAATTTTGGAACGTCTTACGCGGCGATATGTCGCTGGTGGGACCGCGCCCCGAACGCGAATACTATATCCGTCAAATCGTAGCACGAGCCCCCTACTATAGCCTGCTGCATCAAGTGCGTCCCGGCATAACATCCTGGGGCATGGTCAAGTACGGATATGCAAGCAACGTCGATCAGATGCTCGAGCGACTGCGCTACGACCTACTGTATATCGATAACGTCTCTATGGCCGTCGACCTCAAGATATTGTTCTTCACCATACACACCGTACTCACCGGCAAAGGCATTTGACCTACCGCGCACAACTTCACCGAAAAATGGCACAACATCCCACACACAAAAGCAAGCCGGCCGCCACATGGTTCCTGCGCTTTCTATCATGGCGCGAGAAGCATGTCTCGGAGCGCGCTTTTGTCATATTCCTGGCCTTAATCGTGGGCGTTTTCAGCGGATTTGCGGCGATGCTACTGCGCTTTCTCATACACTTGATTGCATCGACACTTACCGCCAACATCGACACTCAGTCGGGCAACTGGCTGTACATCCTGCTGCCGGCCGTGGGCGTGGTCATCACCTATCTATACGTGCGGTATATGGTACATGACAATATCTCGCACGGCGTAACGCGCGTACTTGCAGCCATATCCACCAATAAGAGCCGCCTCAAGAGGCATAATATGTACACCTCTCTTGTCGGATGTTCCATCACCATCGGATTTGGCGGCAGCGTCGGCGCCGAGGGCCCTATTGTGTACACCGGCTCGGCAATAGGCTCGAATCTCGGGTCGGCATTCCGTATGTCGCCGCGCGTGCTCATGCTGTTAGTCGGATGCGGCGCCGCCGCCGGTATTGCCGGAACATTCAAAGCCCCTATCGCCGGAGTGCTCTTCACCATCGAAGTGCTGATGCTGGACCTCACAACCGTCTCGGTGATGCCTTTGGTGATTTCGTCCGTAACCGCCGCCACCATCGCCTACATATACACCGGATACAATTTCGAATTCTTCTTCACGCAAAGCGAGCCATTCTTTGCCGCCAAAATTCCGCTGGTCATCCTCTTGGGTGTCGTCTGCGGACTGGTGTCGCTATACTTTACGCGAATGATGAATATGATGGAAAACTTCTTCAAGCACTTCCGTCACCCGGCATTGCGCGTGGCTTCGGGCTGTCTGATGCTTTCGCTGCTCGTATTCTTATTCCCGCCTCTATACGGCGAAGGATACTCGTCCATCGAAGGATTGCTCAACGGCGACACCTCGTCCATCCTTAACGGCTCGATGTTCTACGGCGAAGGTTCCAGCCATTGGGTAATCATCGCCTTCATCGCTATGATTATCGCCACAAAGGCCGTAGCCACCTCCGCCACCAACGGCGCCGGAGGCGTGGGCGGTACATTCGCGCCCTCGTTGTACGTCGGATGTATGACCGGATTCTTATTTGCCTACGTCACCAACCTCGTAGCTCCCGAGGCACTCATTTCGGACAAGAATTTCGCGCTGATGGGTATGACCGGCGTTATGTCCGCAGTCATGCACGCGCCACTTATGGCCATATTCCTCACCGCCGAACTCACCGGCGGATACCAACTGTTTCTGCCGCTACTCATCGTCTCGGTAGTGTCATACGGCACCATACGTCTGTTCCTTCCTTACAGCATATACGCGATGCGTCTGGCTCAGCGCGGCGAACTTCTGACGCACCACAAGGACAAAGCCGTACTCACACTGCTCAAGGTCTCCAACGTCATCGAAAACGACTTCCTGCCCGTACGGCCTGATATGAACCTCAAGCAAATGGTCGATACGATATCGCGCAGCCATCGCAACCTCTTCCCCGTACTCAGTCAGGACGGCCGGCTACTCGGCATAGTCCTGCTGGACGAAATACGCAACATTATGTTCCGCCCCGATTTGTACAAGAAAATGTACGTCGACATGTTTATGACCGCGCCCCCGGCCACAATTCGTATCACGGACACAATGGATACCGTTATGAAAACCTTTGACCAAACCGCGGCGTGGAACCTCCCGGTCGTTGATGCCGACGGTAAGTACATGGGGTTCGTCTCCAAAAGCAAAATCTTCAACAGCTACCGCCGTGTCCTACGCCACTACTGCGAGGACTGACCATCATAGATACATTGCAACCCGACAAAAGAGCCGGACATAAGCATAGTATATGTCCGGCTCTTTTTATTGGTTATAAGCAAATTATCCACACCATGTCTATAATACATGGCATGGCGGCTGTCACTGTAATTTGGCGGTCGAACCTATCGTGGTCGAAATCTTGCCCGAAGGAATATCGGATGCGTCTTCCACCACCACAACATCATAATTGAGTACAGCAATGCCCAAAGCCTTACCCTCGGCAGCAATGTCACATACGATTTGCATGGCGTGGCCGCCGACAGCGGCATCGCGCTTAAAAGGAATCTCGAAGCCGTAAGGCGGAATGATATTTGTGCCCAAACGCACCCCGTCAACAAAGTACGTGGCCGACGTAATCAACGCCTTCTTGCCCGGCTCGTTATTCTTGATGTTTACCGCAGTAATTTTCAGCGTTTCGCCTTTGACCACGTATATCACATCGTCCACGACAGTGGCATCTTCAATGCTGATAGAAAGATCCACATCCGGAGTGTCATCGTCATCGCCACACGATACAAAGGCGGTCATGGGCAGGCACGCCAGCAAAGGCAGCACTAGAAGCTTCAGAATTTTTTTCATATTTGTCCGTTTACTTTAATGTTGTTTTAAGTATATAAATATAACGTCCGGCACGCGTTTTTTATTGTCGCTACGGCGTACGCCACGCCTGATATCCGCCACCGGTCGTGAATTAAACATTAATTTAATATCCACAGCTGACAACGTAAGCGAATTATGTGTAATTTTGCCCGAAATTAGCATATAGTCGGCTAATAGATTACGTAATTAGACCAATACACACAATTAGAATAATGCTAACAACAGATAAAAATGCGGGGTTGACTTCTGCGCAAGTCGAGGCCAGCCGCCGAGAACATGGCACCAATGTGCTGACACCGGTAGCACGCAAATCTCTTTGGAAGCTCTTCTTAGCTAAATTCCGCGACCCTCTCATAGCCATCCTTATGGTGGCCGGGGTGTTGTCGCTACTCATATCCTTATACGAATACTATTGGCTGGGGCACGATGGCGGCACCTTCTTCGAGCCCTTAGGCATATTTATGGCCGTGATATGCGCCACCTCTCTGGCCTTCTTCTTCGAGATGCGTGCCGAAAAAGAATTTGCCCTGCTCAACACCGTAAGCGATGACGAGCCGGTGCAGGTGGTACGCAACGGAGACACCATCAGCATCCCGCGGCGCGATGTTGTTGTAGGCGACATCGTCATTCTCAACACCGGTGACGAGGTGCCCGCTGACGGCGAGTTGGTCGAAGCCGCCTCGCTACATGTCGATGAATCAACACTCACCGGCGAACCCTTGTGTGCCAAAACTATAGATCCATCGGAATTTGACCCGGAAGCCACGTTCCCATCTAACGTAGTGATGAAAGGCACCAAAGTCATGGAAGGCCACGCCATGATGCAGGTCTCTGCCGTGGGCGACAATACCGAGCATGGTAACGTCTTCCGAGCATCCCAGATAGACAACAGCGTCAAGACCCCGCTGATGTTGCAATTAGAGCGCCTTGGCTCAATGATTGCTCGCATCAGCTATGTCATAGCCGCTATCATCATCATCGGACGCATGGGCATATACTTCTCCGATTTCAACGGCAACTGGCTGGACGCACTCCAGTATGGCCTGAACACCTTCATGCTGGCCGTAGCGTTGCTCGTGGTGTCCGTGCCCGAAGGCCTGCCTATGGCCGTGACTTTGAGCCTGGCGTTCTCGATGCGTCGTATGCTCAAAACCAACAACCTGGTACGACGCCTACATGCATGCGAAACTATGGGTGCCACCACTGTGATATGCACCGACAAAACAGGTACATTGACACAAAACCAAATGCGCGTCGCAGACATGGACGTCTTCGGAGATGTACCTTCTGAGATACTACATGCCGCCATTGCCGCCAATTCCACGGCCCAATTGGACCGCAAGGATCCGGAACGCCCCTCCGTATTGGGCAACCCAACCGAGGGAGCGCTGCTGCTGCACCTCGATAAAACCGGCATCGATTATGAGAAAATCCGTGCATCGTATGACATCGAAGCCGAGCTGCCCTTCACCACCGGTCGCAAATATATGGCCACAGTAGTGCGCGATGCCTCCGGACGCCGCATTCTTTTGGTCAAAGGCGCTCCCGAGATTGTATACGACATGTGCGGCAACATCCCTGAAGACGCACCGCGCATGCATATCGAAGGCCTGCTGGCTCGCTATCAGGAGCAAGCTATGCGCACCCTGGGCTTTGCATACGCCATTATCGGCGCGGACGAGCCTTGCCCGATATACGACGACACGGTACACTGCTCGCACCTGACATTCATAGCCGTAGCAGCCATCGCCGACCCGGTACGTGCCGATGTGCCCGAAGCAATACGCGAGGTTATCGGCGCCGGAGTGGCCATCAAAATCGTCACAGGCGACACGCCGCGCACGGCACGCGAAATCGCTCGACAAGTGGGCCTGTGGAACGATGACACCGACACCCTGGAGACCGCAGCTATCACCGGCGTCGAGTTCGAAGCCCTCAGCGACGAAGAATTACGCCGCCGACTGCCGGCCATCAAAGTCATCGCCCGCGCTCGACCTATGGACAAGAAACGCTTGGTGGAGACCCTGCAAGATATGGGCGAAGTGGTGGCCGTCACCGGCGATGGAACCAACGATGCCCCGGCACTGAAAGCCGCACAAGTAGGCTTGGCCATGGGCGACGGAACAGCCGTAGCCAAGGAGGCCGGAGACATTACGATACTGGACAACTCGTTTGCGTCAATAGGTCGCGCAATTATGTGGGGCCGCTCGCTATACCGCAACATCCAGCGATTCATACTGTTCCAAATTACAGTCAACGTCACCGCATGCCTCGTGGTATTCTTCGGCGCACTCTTCGGACGCCAGTCTCCGCTAACAGTAACTCAGATGCTTTGGGTCAATTTGGCCATGGATACCTTTGCCGCTATGGCTCTGGCTTCTCTGCCCCCGTCACCGGATGTCATGCGCTCCAAGCCACGACGCGCCTCCGACTTCATAATCTCCCCTTCGATGTGGCGATTTATCATCGGTACGGGTGTGGCATTTTTCGCCATACTCACCGGGATATTCCTATTCCTCGAATACCATAGCGGTGCATCTATTCCGGACATACTGACTTCGGCAACCTCACCGCGCCACGAGCTGTCCACGTATGCGCTGACGCTGTTCTTTACAATCTTCGTCTTCGTGCAGTTCTGGAACCTCTTCAACGCACGCGCCTACGGCTCTCACCGCTCAGCATTGCATCTTGGCAACTGCCGCGGATTTATCACCATAGGTATGCTCATCGTCATTGGCCAGGTAATCATCGTGGAACTCGGAGGCCAATTCTTCAACGTCTGTCCTATACACATCCTTGACTGGCTGATAATTATCGCCGCATCCTCCCTCGTAATGTGGGTCGGCGAAATCCTCCGCTTCCGCCATCCCCGCTGACCCTCCCCCGGCTTCCTTAAGGTCCTTAAGGTCCCTAAGGTCCTTAAAGTCCTTAGTGTCATTAAGGTCATTAAAGTCCTTAGGGTCCTTAAAGTCGGCCCTTAGAGTCCTTAGGGTCGCTGTCCGGCGCAGCCCATTCCACATTCCACATTCCACATTCGACATTATAATGGCATTCGACATTATCTTTGCGGTAGTACGAAGTCTTTCCACTGGTCGTTGACATTCAGCGAAGTACGTGTGGCGGGCTTGGCGGCGGGGCGGCGGAGGGTACACTCGGCCATCAGTTCTTGGCGACGCGCCCAGTTGCGCACCGCTGCCTGCCAATCTCGCATGGGCGACAGCCCTATACGCCAGCCTTTGGCGGTGTAGTAATCCGTGAATGCCTCGGCGTCAACGCCGTCCAAGCCTTTGGCCGCGGCGTATTGGCGCACCTGCTCGACGCTTGGCGCCGTGAAGACTCCCCGTCCGGCCTCGGCGCGGCCGCCGCCCTTGGTAGTCGTACCTGCGGCCCTGCTTCCTGCGGCCGCGGCCTTGTTCTTAGTCGTTGTGTCTGCGGCCACGGCCTTAGTAGTCGTACCTGCGGCCTTGCTTTCCGCGGCCGCGGCCCGGTTTTTCAAGTAATCCGTACTCCCCGAATTACGCGTGGTCTCCGAAAGCGCACATTCGGTATTGTCCCGACATTCGGCGCAGCTTTTTACACAATCAACTTTCGATTTCTCACGTTCGAGAGCGCGCTCTCTCTCTAAAGAAATATTTTCTTTATTTATTTCTTTCTTTATTTCTTTAGTTGTTGTTAGCGGCTTGTTGGGAGTCTGTTGCGAGTGTGTTGAAGGGTTGTTGGAGGTCTGTTGTTTGGGCTGTTGTTCGGGGGTTGCGGAGCACGTTCCGCCGTCTTGGTAACGCGCATAGTTGTTGACACTTATGAGCGTGTAGCAGGGGGTGGTTTCTACGCTGATTTCGCCGGTGGACTTGAGATGCGCCAGGCAGGTGCGGATGTTCTGTACGGACAAGGTGGTCTCGGCGGCCAGCGCGGCCAACGACGTGACCATCGAGCCGCGCGGGATGGTGATGCCTTTCCAGCGGCGTTCGCGATAATTGACCCTCAGCAGCAGGTGTAGGAACAGGCGCACGGTATTGGTGTCGCTGTACCACTCCCATTCGGTGAAGCAGCGGAAGAGTTTGAGCCATCCGCATCCGGGAACGCAGGCGCCGGTGCCCGTGTCTTGCAGTTCTTGTTGTGTTCGGTTTTGCTGAGACTGTACTTGCAGTGTGTCTTGTGTGTTTTTCATTGCGTCTTGTGCGTTTTGTTTTGTGTTCATGGTGTATGTATTGATTAAGTGTGATTGTATTTGTGTTTGGCTAATTTATACGCGTAATTTTGGGTTGTGTATTTGTCCGACGCAAAGATAGTGATTATTTTCGAAACCACAAAATTTGTAGCGTACAAATTTAATCATTGCCCTCATTTTCTTCGCTACCGCATCCGATAGATCCACCGGATGGCCGAAGGGCCGAATTATTCGCCGAAGATTGTCTGCAAAAAGAATACCTGCGCGCCTTTCTACTGACAATTTCTGTGACATGTCACAGAAATTGTCAGTAGAAAGATGATTCCCGGTTCTAAAACTAATTTTATGGAAGAATTTGAAAGTTATATACACACAAATCATCGAAAGATTTGTCTGAACAGAAATATCCGCTTAACTTTGTACTGACAATTTCTGTGACAAGGCACAGAAATTGTCAGTAGAATGATAATCCAAAGAGACAACTACCTCCGCAAGCTCATAGCACGTCGGCACAACGGCATGATAAAAATCGTGACCGGCATTCGTCGTTGCGGCAAGTCATTCCTGCTCTCTACTATATATGCCAATTGGTTGAGAGAACAGGGAGTGGACGAAGATCACATTATCAATATCAATCTTGAGGACAGACGAAATGCTGCATTGAGGGAGCCGGATGCCCTGCTTGCTTATATCGATTCGAGGCTCAAGGATGACAGGATGCACTACATAATGGTAGACGAAATCCAACTTGTTCCTGAATTTGATGATGTGCTTAATAGTTACCTGAATATGCCAAATGCAGACGTCTATGTCACCGGCAGTAACGCGCGTTTCCTTTCAAAGCAGGTGAGAACGGAGTTTGCAGGCCGCGGCGACGAAATTCGGCTTAGACCGTTGTCATTCGGTGAGTATTATTCGGTATGCAAACTTGACAAGGCCGAAGCACTGCGTAATTATATGGTTTATGGCGGTATGCCTCAAGTAGTTCTCAAGGATTCCGTAGAAGATAAAGCCTCTTTTCTGAAGGCTCTCTTCGAGAAAACCTATGTAAGTGATATCGTGGTCCGATACAAGATTCGCGACAAAGAGGTGCTTGAGGAATTGCTCAACATTCTGTCATCGACTATCGGCGGGCTGACTAATGCGACCAAATTGGCAAACACGTTCAACAGTGTGAAGCATGAAAATGTAAGTCGCAATACAATAGTCAACTACCTTGAATATATCTGCGAGTCGTTTCTCGCCGAGAAAGCAGATCGATACGATATAAAGGGTAAGAGGTATATCGAAAGTGCCTCAAAATACTATTTCGCCGACTGCGGATTACGAAACGTCCGGCTGAACTTTCGACAAGTGGAATACACTCATCTGCTCGAAAATGTGATTTTCAACGAGTTGTTGGCTCGTGGGTTCAATGTTGATGTCGGCGTAGTTCCGAAGCAAGAACGAAATGAAAACGGCGGACGCGAGCGTCAATATTACGAGGTCGATTTTGTCTGCAACCAAGGTAGCCGCCGCTACTACATCCAATCGGCCTACCGGATGGTGGATGAACAAAAGGTGAAGCAGGAGAAACACTCGTTGTACGGCATTGACGACTCCTTCAAGAAAATCATCATATCGGGCGAGTACACCCCGGTGCTTCACGACGAGGACGGCATTGTCACCATCAGTATCTATGATTTCCTGTTGAATCCCAATTCGTTAGATTTATAGAGACTCCTGCTGTCCAATCCGTAGAATTCCTTTGGAAAGCGTAATATTAAGACCGTTGTGTCTTAATGTCGAGTTATTGTGCGGGCGCTATATATAGCGCCCTACTGTTTCTACCATTTTGACACTGTGGGAATAGGCGGATTGGGTCCGGGTCGGATGGTGGGGAGTACACACAAAAAAAGGAAGTGAGGCGCGACCTGAATGGTCACGCCTCACTTTTGTGTTCAAAACCGATTATTCGGCGGTGATATGCCGAATTCTGTCTGTATTAATCGATTTCTTCGTCAGCTTCGTAGCCGCCCATTTCGCGGATGGCGTTCTTGAGCATGACGTACTGCTGGAACAGGTGGTTGACAGCTTCTTCGCCTTGGGTGTAGTCGTGCATAGGGCTCTTGAGGAAGAAGCTCAGGAAGCGCTGGATGCCGAAGCGGCCGGCGCGAGCGGCGAGGTCGCTGAGCAGTACCAGGTCGAGGCACAGGGGAGCGGCGAGGATGGAGTCGCGGCACAGGAAGTTGATTTTGATTTGCATGGGGTATCCCATCCATCCGAAGATGTCGATGTTGTCCCAGCCTTCCTTATTGTCGTTGCGCGGGGGGTAGTAGTTGATACGTACTTTGTGGTAGTAGTTGCTGTAGAGGTCGGGCTGCTTGTCGGCTTCGAGGATGGTCTCGAGGGTGGACAGTTTGGAAACCTCTTTGGTGCGGAAGTTGGCGGGTTCGTCGAGTACGAGGCCGTCGCGGTTGCCGAGGATATTGGTAGAGAACCATCCGTTCAGGCCGAGGCAGCGTGTGCCGATGATGGGGGCGAAGCCGGATTTAACGAGTGTTTGACCGGTCTTGAAGTCCTTGCCGGCGATGGGCATCTTGGTTTGTTCGGCCAGTTCCCACATTGCGGGGATGTCGACGGTGGTGTTGGGAGCGCCCATGATGAAGGGAGCGCCTTCTTTGAGAGCTGCATATGCGTAGCACATGGAGGGAGCTACGTGCTCTTTGTCGTCAGCCTTCATGGCTGCTTCGAGGGCGGCGAGTTTGTAGTGTACTTTTTCGTCTACGGGGACGTAAACTTCGGTGGAAGCGGCCCACAGTACGACTATGCGGTCAAGGTTCTTGGCGGCTTTGAAGTCGCGGATGTCTTTGCGGATGTTCTCGACCATTTCCCAGCGGGTAGCGCCCTTCATGTAGTTTTCGCCGTCGAGGCGTTTTGCGTAGTTGTGGTCGAAAGCGGCGCGCATGGGCTTGATGGCTTTGAGCTCGTCGGCTACGGGTTCGATGTCTTTTTCTTTGAGCACTTCGGCGTTGATGGCCGACTCGTAAGCGTTGGCGGGATATACGTCCCACGCGGCGAATTCGATGTCGTTGAGGTCGGCGATGGGCACGATGTCTTTGTAGTGGAGGTATTTTTTGTCAGCACCTTTGCCCACACGGATTTTGTCGTATTGGGTCATGCTGCCTACGGGTTTGGCCAGGCCTTTACGGGTCATCAGCACACCGGTCATAAATGTTGTGGAGACGGCGCCGAGGCCGACTACCATCACGCCCAGTTTGCCTTGGGCGGGCTTAACATTAGGATTGCTCATAATAGTTGATAATTTACGTGTATTTTCTATTTTTGTAGTTTTTCAGACTCTTTCGGCATCGACGCAATCGGGGGTAATATACCGTGGGGATCACGGACGGACCTCCGAAAAAGTGGGACAAAGGTAGACATACTTTTTCAGATAGGAAAAGATTTTCGGGTAAAAACCTCCCTTCAAATGTTTAATATTATTAAATATTTGTCGTTTTAGCAAATCTTGGTTAAATCGGGCCTCATTTGGCGCTTTTGGGTTAAGATGTGTTAAGAGTGCAAAAGGCGGTTTTGTGGTGAAAACTACGGTTATCCGGCGTTGCATCGATTGTTCGGGACACCCGGACTGTTTCTGAATACCGCGTTTTTCGCCGCAAAAAACATGGCGAGTAAAAGTTGCCGTGCTTAACCTTTTTTAATATTTTTTTTTGTTACGTTTGCGGCTTTGGTACGTCTTTTGTAAAGAAGGCTCGGAGAAGGCCGTGCCGCACGGTGTGGCCTTTGAAAAGAGCGTAGATAGTATCTTCGTAAACAAAAACAATTTAAAATCCCGGAGGATTTGAAAAATGAAGAGATTTAAAGTTATGGTAATAGCGGCTGTGACGGTGACTGTGACGGCATCGGCGGGCACGATAATACCTAAGACTGCCATGTATGGCGACAGTGTAGAGAATGCTGACAGCGCCGGAGTCATGGCTGACAGCATCGAGGCAGACACGACAGATTACGAGACACTTAATGCCGTCACCGTCGAGGCGTCCATGCAGCGTACCGGCGCCGAAAAATCCGTGTACATACCCACCAAGCGCCAGCGCAACGCCTCGCAGAGCGCCACCGACCTGCTCTCGCGTATGGACATCCCGCAGATAAGCGTGCCTTTCGGGTCGACGGCCGTCAAGACCGTCAGCGGGCAGGCTGTCGCCGTATTTATCGATTATGTACCGGCGACTCAGGACGAACTCGAGATGATGCGCACCTCGGACGTGCTGCGCGTCGAGTACTTGCAGTCGCCTACGGACACGCGCTTCGGCGGCAAGACCAACGTCATCAATTTCATAATGCGCAAGTATGATTACGGCGGATATGTCCGCACACGTCTGTACGAAAACTTTTGGGCCAATTCCGGCCAGGCGCAAGTCAACGGACGATTCAATTACCGCCGTATGACCTTCGACGTCATGGGCTACGGATATTATTGTGCCAACGACCATACCGGTACGGCGCAAACCGAGACATTCCGTCTGCCCGACGAGACGGGCGGCATCAATACCATCGAGCGTCAATCCACGTCGACAGGCGCCAAATACCGCCGCAACGACTATAGCGCCAGCTTCCGCGCCCGCTACCTCTCGGACAAATTTACGGCCAACAACACCCTGGTATTCCGCGACACACGCATCCCACACAAAGACAGCCAAGGTGCGGTGACATATTCGGCCGGCGCATACGACAACTCGGAATACACCACCGTCAACAACAGCCGCAGCCGCAACGCCACCTACAGCGGATACTTCTACATAGGGCTGGGCGAGCGCAACTCGTTGACTATCCAGCCTTTCTACGCATACACATCCACGACCAACGGCACTGCGTATACCGAGGTCGGGCTGGCACCCATCATCAACGGCGCACAGGACTATACAAGCGTGGGCAACGCCTCCATAGAATACGGGCACACCTTTGGCGGCGGGCACTCCCTCACCATATACGGCTATGGCAAGTACGAACACAACCACACCCAGTATACCGGCAACACCGAGGCGCTCGACCGCACGTCCTCCTATACGGGGAACTTCGATGCCAGGTACTCGTTCAGCCGCGGCGGGTTCAGCTCTTCGGTGGGCTTCGGATGGAATCTGTCGCATATAGACTACAACGGCGTGCGCAACGACTTCAACTCGCCGTTTGCCGACGTGAACCTGCAATACTCGCCCAATTCCAAGAACTCGCTGAGCGCGTATATGCACACCGCCGGGTGGCCTGTATCCTCCAACTACAAGAGCGACAGGCTGATACAATCTTCGCCGCTGCTGTGGTACACCGGCAATCCGTTGCTGACGGCCTATCGTAGCTGGGACTTCGGCGTCCAGTACGTGTATATGCCCTCCAACGCCTGGCGGTTCAGCGGCTACGCTTACGGATGGCTTGTAGGCAATCGTGCCGCCTTCGATTATCAGCCATTTGAATATCAGCCGGGCAAGCAGGCACTCGTGCGCAACATCATCCAGCCCGCCGGCGGCTATGGGAGCTATAACGTCGGCATCTATGTCAACTGGCGCCCCCTCGGCGGAAAGTTCAACATCACCGGCAGCCTCACCGAAAGCATTACGCACAACGGACGACCCTACGACCTCGACAAGTCCGTCCTTTCGGGATATGTTCAGGCGATGTACTATGTCGGCAATTTCAACTTCGTAGTCGCTTACGTCAGCCGTATGTACTCATTTGATGATAGTATGTCAGGATTTTACACACGCTCACGGGACGCCTTTGCCGTGGCCGCCGGATGGGGCAACGGCTCGTGGAACGTCAATCTGCAACTACAGAATATGTTCCGCTGGCACTGGCGCACCTCAACCACCGAAATGGCCTCGGCGTACTACGATGTAACACGTCAGAACTACGGCGTCGACAACCACGCGTTGATACAAGCCAAGGTGACATACACCTTCGGCTTCGGCAAAAAGAGCAAGAGCGATTCCGAGGCCGACCTCAACCCCGACGCCGCAAAATCCGCCTCCGGCATCCTGCACTGATACCCGGGCTGCCGAGATAGCCGTAATGGCCGTGATAGCTGTAATAGTGCTGTTGCGGCCATTACGACTATTATAGCTATTATTAAGAATGTGTGAATTTTGTCGCAGACCCCTGAGAAACAAAAAAAAGTGGTATATTTGCACCTTGAAACGGCTAAGGCTCTGCCTGCGTCGATATTACGAGGATTTTAACGACGTAATACCATATACGACATATTGTTATGCACAAAAGAATGATATTAGGACTTGCTGCCGCGCTACTGGCCTCTTTGACAGGCAGCGCCGCCGAGAGTACGGTCACGACGCGTCCGCTGTGGATGCGCGATGTACAGATTTCGCCCGACGGGGCATCCATAGCCTTCACCTACAAAGGCGACATCTGGGTAGTGCCGACCCAAGGAGGTATGGCACGTCAGCTCACAGCCACCGACTACTACGAGACCACTCCCGTATGGAGTCCCGATGGTAAGAGTATAGCTTACGCCTGCGCCCGCCACGGCAACTTAGATGTCTTTATGATTGATGTACGCGGCGGACGTCCGCAGCGACTGACCTCCAACAGCGCCGCCGAGACACCCGAGGCCTTCTCGCCCGACGGCAAGAGCATCTATTTCTCCGCCGCCATCCAAGCACCGGCGACCAGCGCCATGTTCCCCTCCTCGCGCATGACCCAGCTCTACAAAGTAGCTGTCTCCGGAGGCGCTCCCGTGCAGGTACTCGGAACGCCCGCCCAACTGATGTCCTGGACCGACAAAACAGGCAAATCCTTTGTATATCAAGATGTCAAAGGCTTCGAGGACCAATGGCGCAAGCATCATACATCCAGCGTCACGCGCGACCTGTGGCTGTATGACGGCGCCACGGGCAAGCATACCAATCTCACCAACCGCGCCGGCGAAGACCGCAATCCCGTGGTGGCCGGCGACCGCCTCTACTTCCTGAGCGAGCGCGAGGGCGACAACTGCATCAACGTCTACACCGCCCCTCTGGCAGATGTAAGCAAGGCACAGCGCCTTACCGCCTTCAAGGGTAATCCCGTGCGCTTCCTGTCGCGCGGCGCCGACGGCACACTCTGCTTCGGGTACGACGGCGAGATATACACGATGAAAGACACGGACAAAGCTCCGCGCCGTGTCGAGGTATCACTCATAGACCCCGATGACCCTGTCGCCGAAAAAAAGAAAGTATCTTCCGGCGCAACCTCCGCCGCACCCTCGCCCGACGGCAAGAGCATAGCCTTCACCTATCGCGGCGATGTCTTTGTGACTTCCGTGGAATACACTACCACCAAGCAGATTACGCACACCCCCGAAGCCGAGTACGGCCTAAGCTGGGCCCCCGACGGAAAGACCCTCTACTACACCAGCGAGCGTGACGGCAACGCCGCCATATACAGCGCCGTAATGGAGCGCCCCGATGACGATATCAACTTCGAGAACGCCACCGCCATCAAGGAATCCGTGGTCGTCGCCGCCGACAGCCACGAACGCGCCCGCCCCGACATCTCGCCCGACGGAAAGAAAATGGCCTTTGTATACGACCGCACCAAATTGGCCGTGATGGACCTTAAGTCCAAGAAGGTCAAAGTGCTGACAGACGGCACCACCACACCCGAGCGCAACGGTAGTATCGGCTTTGTATGGAGCCCCGACAGCAAATGGCTGGCCACCGAAATCGTCACTCGCAAGCACGAGCCGTATATGGATATCGCCATCATCAACGTCGAGACCGATGAGATAATCAACCTTACCGCCAGCGGATACACCGACGGCAATCCCAAATGGGTGCTTGACGGCAATGCCGTTGCTTTTGTGAGCGAGCGCTACGGTATGCGCAACCACGCCTCCTGGGGCTCGATGGATGACGTGTTCATCTGCTTCCTCAATCAAGACGCCTACGACCGTTATCGCCTTTCGCCCGAAGACTACGCCCTGTACAAGGAAGTCGAGAAGCGCCAAAACAAAGACGCCAAGTCCGATAAGAAAAAGTCCGACAAAAAAGACGCCAAGTCCGATGACGACAGCGAGGAAACCAAGGCCATCAAGGTCGAAAAGGACGGCATCATCGACCGCATTGTGCGCGTGACGCCCATGTCCACGGCTATGACAGACTACGCCGTGACAGCCGATGGCGACAACCTGTACTATATCAGCCGCGCTCAAGACGGTATGCAGCTGTGGAAACTCGATTTGCGCAAGGGAGACCACCGCATGGTCAGCAAAATCAGCGGCGGACTCTATTTCACGAGCGACAAGGACGGCAAGACCCTCTTTGTGCTGGGCCCGTCCATGCGCAAACTCGACCCCAAGAGCGACAAATTAACATCCATAAGCTATAGCGCCACCATGCCGCTCGACCACGCCGCCGAGCGCACGGCCATGTTCGACAATATGGTACGCGAAGTAGGGCAGCGCTTCTATGTAGCCGATATGCACGGTGTAGACTGGAAAAACCTCACCGCGCACTACCGC
>OIZT01000292.1_pt1 | contig 33672 bp, 56 predicted proteins | sample 1588611 | NCBI WGS metagenome assembly OIZT01 (sample SAMN03283278) | human gut metagenome | biome: human-associated habitat; material: feces | host: Homo sapiens | place: Peru | collected 2012
TAGTGATTGTAAACTATGTTATATAATTGTTGTCCAGTAAATGATCCGTAAGATCCCGTGAATTTAATATCGTCATCTTCAACAGAAATCTTTAGTCCTGGTCTTTTAGAAGCAAGACTCAAATTACAAGGAATAGCAATTCCATCTGATAGATCATGTCGTCTTACTTCTACAGGATTTTGAACATTTCCTTTCAACCAGAAATTATCGATAGAAAGATCAGAAAATAGAACTAAACATTCATCTCCGATTGTAATTGGAAGTTCTATCTCAAAAACTGCACATGACGGAAATGCAACAGGAACATTCACAAGTATTGGTAGATTCACATATTGAACAGTTCCGTCCTCATTGATTATTTTTTCACGAATAGCTGGCTGACATTCAACAGTTCTATTTGTTTTGTTGTAACTTTGAATTACACAAGGAATACAACAACGAGTCCTGAACATCGCTTCGTTTATTAAGTTTTCATATATCTGATTGTTATTTCCTGTCCAACCAGAGATTCTTACAAGACCCATTAAAATTCCCCTTTATACGAGATATGCTCCCCTTTCGGGGAGCGATGTCTTTTACGTTTGGTCGATGTAAAGAACATGACCTCTGTTTTCAGACCTAATTACATTAAGTTCATTAAGAGAATTCTTTTGTTCTGAACTCATGTATTGAAGATCAACTTTAAGAATAGTTCTGTCAGAAAAAATCAACTTGTTCCAATTTTTGAATTCCTTGACTTTCATTTTTTTTATCCTCCTGTTTTTGAAGGAAGCTTTGTGCCTTCTTTATCATGATTCCATTATATCAGGTTTTCAGCAAATGTACATACCCTTTTTGAAAAAATTTTCGATTAGTAAATGTACACGTTATCGCCCGTAATCATTCCAGGAAGAATTCCGGCCTGACTTATAGCATCAACTTCAGTTTCCCAAGTATCTCCTCTTGTATCTCCTCTATGAGTAATTTTAATCACACGATAAATTCCTGAAGAATCAAGAGGTCGAATAGGAGTTCCTAACTCATATTTCTTATTTGTGATCCTTGAATTATCTATTCTAAACAGAGAATTGATTCTCATTCTTGGATTCAACAAACATCTACAAGTTATTCCGTATTCGTTTTGAGCAGGAGTTCCGATCAATCCTGTTTCGGGACTAAGATCAAAGATCTCATTATCTGCAAGTTCCTTAGGAGATATGATGTTAACAGAACCGTCCTCATTATAATAAGTTGCATTCATCGATTTAGCTATTTGATTTAGATACTGAGTAGGAGATCCGAACATAACCTTTCCTCGAGGATAATTGATTCTTTGATCAGCAAGAACTCCGATTTGCATTCCAAAATTATTTCCTGTAATATCTCCAGCTCTATTTACGCAAGCCTCAATAGCAGATCGAGCTGTTTCCTGAGCCGTAAGAGATACTCCAATCAAACCATAGGCAATATATCTATCGGAATCCATTGAAACAAGAGTCAATTTATAATCAACTCCGTTTTCTTTAGAACGAATCGGCTGAATCACATTTCCTTCGAAGATTTTTCCGTATTGATCTCCATTATATCCGGCCTCGATGATGATTCGTTGTCCCGATTTAATAAGCTTATTTTCGTCGTTTGGAGTCAAATTATAAATTACAACAGAAGATTGATTTGCTTCAAAATAAGCAGATTTAACGATTTCGAAAGAACATCTAAGTTCGGAAACATCGAAGGCTTTATTCGATCCAATGTCAACTATGCACCTGTATCTTCTTCCGTATAACCAATCGGTTGTAACTCCTTCTATGTCAGTGATTTCATAATATTTGTCTGACGGAACAACATCAAGAAGCCCGTCATAAGATGAAATCGTAGAAGAAGAATTATCTGAATCAGTTGAAGAATTAGTAGTGAGCTGACCAGAAGCAAGACCTGTGATCATTCCTGACCCGTCAAAGATCTTCCCTTTTAGATTCCCATAATCCTGTATTCCCCAGAATATGGCAGGATTAAACTGTCCGCCGTTGAGAGTTAATCCATTGAATGAAGTTTGAGTTGTTACCTCAAAATGGAGATGCTTACCAGAAACATTGCCAGTGGATCCCATGATACCCAAAATAGACTTACAAGAAACATTCTGTCCTTTTGATACAGAGATCTTATCCAAATGCTGATATAAACATCCTCCACCGTCGTTGTTCTTAACAAATACATAGTTGCCACGATATTTTGTATAGCCTGTGCTTTCAACAATTCCATCAGTACAAGATACAACATAATCATGATCAGTATCTTTCAGAACGTCGAGGTCGACTCCTTTATGGTTAGAAGAAGAATATCCTTCACTCGTTTTTATTTTAGTTCTGAAGCTAAATGGAGAAGTGATAGCGAATTTAACGAGAACAGGATAGCATACATTCATTCGTTATCACCCCAGATCATAATATACCCAGATCCAAGATTCTTGTCATTTGGCATGCTTCTTTTATCGTTGATGACAGGAACGATCATGCACATTCCTATCCTTTTATAATCCAACTGATGGAGGATGTCATGGAAATAAATTCCGGAAGAAAGAAGAGGAAGATTATCGAATATCAAAGTTTCTGTATCAACATCAGACAAAGAAAAAAGCCAATACCCGGCTTGTTCATTATACCAAAGTCCGAATTCGAAATTCTTGTTAATTCCGTTCACCGGAACTCTACATTGAAACTTCTGATTGGGATATGGATTAAGAGGAATTTTAACCATTATTGACCACCTCCAAAAACATATCCAAGAAGCATACTCAAGTAAGACTCAAGTTCCTGAGTTGTTTTGAAAGATTCTACCTTACCAAGCTCAGTTTCCTGAGTTGTCTGAGGAGCTTGACTAATTTTAACAGTTTTCACTCTTGCAACAGGAATCTCTCTCAACGTAACATCTGCCTGTAATCCTCTAAAAGTTTCAGAAGTATCAGTAGATTTAATTTCTGTAATCAGCATATTAGAATAAAGTCCTAGACGAGTTAATACACTCATCGGAATTCTATCTTCTTGAAGCTTTTTAAGAATATTCCAAGCATTCACGGATCTTGAATATCCATTATCAAATTGTCCCGGAATAAAACTTTGATGAACATCACTCATCAAAACTGTGATAGTTAATTCTGATGGCTTTACATAAGCATGATCAACGATTGAAGCTCCAGTTTCAACAGGATTCTCAGTTACTTCAACACTTCTTGAATGCGATACTTGTGTAAAACCGTCAAAGAAATAACCACCAATATTTGTCTTGCAATAAAGCATGGCGTCATAAGACAGACCAGACGTATTTGTTCCATTTGGAGAAAGATAACCAGTTGCCATGCTTCACACTCCCTTAAAATACTTTAGGATTCCATTGCCTTGTCCTAAGCAAAGCATCCTTCATAGTTTCAGCAACGTCGTTAGGATCTTTATTTGTACTGAAGTTAAACGTCATGTTGTTTTCTTGGTTGAACGTTTTCGAATTGCTTGTATTCCCACCGTAAGTAACCATTCCAACGTCAGAAGGATTGCTTGTAAACAAACCAGCGATTCGTTCAAAAAGATTTTCTTGACCTGTATAATCTCCTCTTCCGAACAACCATCCCATTGCTTTGTTATCGAAGAATCCTGTATTCTTTTCAATCCAGTCGAATATGGGAGATTTCTGTCCGAGGAAATTTTCATCCTTGTTTTTACCAGAGATTAAATCAATCCAATAACTAATCTCACTTAATGCAGAAGAAATTAGACCGAGTCCGCTTGCGATTCCATCAATCAACTTCTGCAAAGTTTGAGTTACTGTCATTCCTCCCGTGATCTTGGTGAATATCTGATCAAGAAGATCTTTCACAGGTTTAAGATTAGTTTTTAATTCATCGAAACTTGAAGAAAGATCAGAAATAACCTGTTCGAAGTTACTCCAATCAATAGCAGATTTGCCGCCCTTCTTCCACACGAGATAATCATCTATTAAAAGAAGAAGAGCCATCAAGGCACCGATGAACCATGTAACCGGGCTTCTTAGAAGAACGGCTCCAAGAAGTGAAACCAATGCAATAATTCTTGTAGTCTGATTATCAAAAAGATCAACAACATCGATTATTGCAGTTCCGATTCCTTTTATAATTGCGATTCCTGCTTTTCCAATTCGATAGAAAAATTCAAAGAATTTAGCTATCTTCTTCGTAATAGGTTCAATATTTTTGATTAGATAATCTCCGAAACCTCTAATCTTATTTGTTACAGTATCGATATCATTTCCTGTAAATTTTGAAATCCAATATACAACCCATCGAGAAGCATATTGAAGAATAACTTTCAATCTATTAAATTCAAAATTGAGACCTCGAACCTTGACCAGATAATCATCAAGTTCCTTCGGAGCCTCAAGAGTTCTTCCGAGTTTATTTAATTCAATGAATCTTTGATATTGCTCATTCGTCATATACATGATCGAATTCATATCTTCTCCCATAGCTTCAAGAGCTGTAGAAAAAGACCGAACATTCTTTTCAGACGTCCAGTATTGACGAGCGAGTCTTTCAGTCTGATAATCAAGAGAAGTTGTTTTATCAATTAAGCTAAACATCTGCTCATTGATTTCAACAATAGCTTCTCCGATTATCGTCCCGGCTTTGATGAATGTAGAGGCGATACCAGAAGCAGATTTTGAAAGTTTTCCAGTAACTCCATCAATTACGGAACTGGTATTCTTGAAAGAAACCTCATCAATATTCCACCCGATTTTAACAAGATATTCTTTCAATGTTTCAATCGCCACTGATATCACCTCTTCATCTGAGAATCCATATAATCAATTTGTCTCTGTTGGTTTTCGCCCTTTACTTCAATGATCTCAATTGCATCAAGCCAATCATTAAAAGTATAAGTCCCATCCCATAGTTCATGCTGTTTCCACATTCCTGAAATAACAGGAGCATAAAGCTTCGAATTCAAGTTTGGGAAATCGCATAATTCAAATTCTAATGGGCGATGAAAGAATCGAGAGACGGGATTTCGCTGAAAAAATCTTTGTAATTGAATGCCAAAGAAGCAATGATTAACTTGATACACATCAAAGAAGTTACGTCCTCAACTCCGTAAGTTCCATTTTCACGAACAACAGGAGACTTATTTCCAGAAGGATAAACCTCTTCGACCGTGCTAAGGATATCTGTCTGAAGCTGAATGAAATCCTGCTTACTCATCATCTTTCCAGATAAACCAATATTTTCAACAGATTCAGTTCCGGATAACTTCTTAGAAAGAGCATTCCCGATCCCAAAAGGAAGAACGAATTGCATAATCTGAGCAATGATGTAATTCCCCAACATAGGATCAAACATATTGATTTTGAAATTCCTTCCTTCGTATTCGAAAGTAGAAGAAGTTTCACGCTTTTTAGAGGCAAAATTTTCCATATTTTATCCTTTCTTACTTATCGGAAATATAAGCACAAAGCATTTCCCAAGAACGATTCTGAGCCTGAGACTGAAGAGAATTATCAGGACGCTTACGATGTGTAACACCTGTCGCGTAGTAAGTATCTCCAGTGGACTTGTTAGAAAGAGAGATAGTAGTGAGTGCAAACTGATTAGTTTCAGCTTCCTCAAGATAGGCAACCAACTTCTTAAGCCAAGCGTTGAAATCACTGGACTGAAGCAGATCAAACGTAATTGTACCGTTCTTGTAAGCATGCTTGCTGATAACAACAGCAAGATCTGCAGATGTCTGATGATCAGAAACATCATTCGCATAAGAAACAGCAATCGAACCGATACCAGTTCCATAAGCAGAATATGAACCAAAGTTAGGATGTGCAATTGTGCAAACGGTATCTTCGAATGAATAAACAAATGTTCTCATTTTATACCTCCTTATCGATTAACATAAACACGAATCACAACATGTTCAATAGCACCGGAAGAGAGAAGAGCAACATAAATCGGAGGAGATTTACGTGCAGCTCTATCAGAAGCAGACTGATCAGCGATAGAACCAGACTGGATTCTGTAACCGCCCTCAATTGCATCACCGGTATTGAGATCAAGAACCTTATCACCCTTCCAAATGCCGCCAGAAATCATTCCGATTTCAGCAAGGCGGTCACAAGCAGAAGAAATGAAAGAAGTGATCATGCTCATACCATCTTCAGTCTGAGGAATCTTACGTGCCGTAACAAGGCCAGCAATCGTATTCTGCTGAATAAGATATGTAGAAGCGTCGATCATATAAAGTTCGTCGATGTGATAATTTCCAGAAGAAATGCAAGGATATGTGAAATGATATCTGTTGCCGAAAGTTGTGTAAGCATTTCCGCAATAACCAGTAAGAGCGGCAAGCTGATCATCAGTGAGATTCTCGGGAGTTACGCCGATCAACGTCTTATAAGCTGCAGTGTAAGCGGAATTGACCTCCATAGAATTTAACCCGCTTACGAGACCAACAACAGAAGGAACGCAGAGGTCGTCGTTGGAATAGAATCCAATTGTACGAGTGAACTTACCATCCTGAAGAATCTTAAGAACATTGTTCTGAGAAGCCTGAATACACTTAGCATCCTTCGTTCTGAAATAGAACTGAGTAGGAATGTTAAATGCTTCAACAGAAGCAGCAACAGCAGAAACCTCGGAATCAGTTAGATCATCAGAGAAACAAACAGCATAGAATCTGTCATTAAGACCTCTGATAACCGTAAGGGCTTCAGCGGGAGTTTCAGAATCAGCAACGTTAATGGCGCCGATAGCCACCTGACCACTCTTGGGATTCTGAGAGAAATAAGCAACAGCGGCCTTGTATTCCGGATCCGTAGTAGTAAATCCATCGGCAACCATCTGAGTAGCATAATTTTCATTTGTGTAAACTTTTACCTTAGAGGCGAGAATAGCAGTTTTCTTACCAATGATAAGACCGAGATTGAAATCACTTGAAATAGTAGACGGATTCGAAACTTGAACAGTGATGTCCACAATCTTATTGAGACTCACACCCATTTGTCATTCCTCCTTATTGTCTATCAATTGTAATATCAAGTTCAGAAATCGTTCCAACAACTTCTTCGATAGAAATAGAGTTATAAAAATATAACTTTACGTCTTCTCTTTGCCACCAACGACCTCCGATTTCTTCATAAGATTTGAAAGGAAAAGATGTTCTATCAGGAATTAACGAAAGATTATTTGAATATAAGAAATCTTTTCCTTTGTTTGTATATAATGATTCGTTAATCAAAGCAGCAAGCTCTCCAGAATTAGGTCCGTATAAAACCAAATGAAGCATAAGAGTTCTCATCGTGCTTTGAGTGATTGTATTTGTTTCTGATTCAGAATCATATTTTGTTGTTCTTTGTTTGTACATTTGTCGTTCATCATTTTCATTGTAGAATTTAACGTAACAAATATTTTCTCCATAACTTCCGAATTTTTGACCTTTCGGAATAAATGAAACAAGAACTTTTGATTGATCTAATTTGGTTATTTCTGATATGAAATCAGCAATTTTGATATCCAAAGAGTCGAGTGAAACAATATTATTTGCCATATCTCACCTCACATCCTCTCAGGATCCATTTTGATAGCAGTAGATCTACAGAATCCATATTGAGCATCATCAAGACAATATCTCACAATATAGTCGTTTCCGTTAAAATGAACAATATCAGAAGAATAATCTTTTCCGTCTAACTTATCTCTTCCTGTGCATTTTAATCGTTGATGAGTAAAAATATGGATTCTTTCTTTATTCAAATCAGCTTGATCAAGCATGGAATCTTCATTTTCACTATCTATCGTAATTATTCCAGAAACAGTAAGTTTTGACTTAGTTTCAACAGGAACATGATTTACGACCTTTGTGGTAAAGCGAGTGATTTTAATTCCATTTGGCTGACAGAAATCAGGATCTGTAATAAGTTCTGAAATGTTTATCACTTGCTTCTACCTCCTTTTGTTTTGACGAAGTATGTTATCGACTTCCTTAATTCTCCCGTATCAATCAAAGGTCGAGGATTTGTTGATCCTTTCCTTCTTTTTTCAGCTATCACAGAAGGACTGTTCGGAGGCCAATTATTTTCGGGATTAACGAACCAGTTTCTGCTTACATTTTGACCTCTCATTCCTGTTCTTTTTAATTGAATGATTGCATCATCGTTCTTTCCTGCCAACACAAGTTGAGCAGCTTTCTTCATCATCGCAGAAAGTCTTTCATTGTCATGTTTTATAGCAGGTTCGATAACAGGACGAGGTGGAATATTATTTATAGGTGACCCGTTTGTGTGAATGAATAATAACTCGGCATTTGTGATAGGTTCATCTTCTCGTTTACTTTCTTTTTGTTGAATTCCAACGTAGACTTCATTTTCTTTCATGAAATCAAGAAGTTGTATATTTCTAACCATTTTAGAAGCAGATTCAACAACTTCCCACCCTGGACCTTTTGACTTAGTCATCACCAATTCACCCACATGCCGCCACGACCATAAATTTTAGTGATAGTAGCGAGCTGTTGTCCGTAAATTGTATATTTCCAAGTTCCGTATCCAGAAAGATCATCGGCTGCTCCCATAAAATCATAACTGATAGAAAGTCCATCAACAGATTTAGAAGAAGCAATTCCTCTCGGAAGTGAACCAGCCAAAGCAGACTGAGCTCCAGGATCTCCATTTTGAGTCATTAAAAACAGAATCATGTAATGCGCAATGTAAAGGCACATACAATATTTCCATTGAGATTTTAACCTGTCGTATTTAAGAGATTTATTTGCCATGTTATAAAAGAGATTGTACACTTCATTCGGGATATCTCCTTGATTGTAGACCTCTCCAGTCTGAAGCTTAAAAACAGGGAAAATAGAATTGAATTCTTCTCTTGTGAATTCAGGATTGTCAGTTAGAATAACGTTGGAGGCACCTCTAAATACCTCCATCATAATATAAGCATTGTTGGAATCTCCAAGAATATTCTGAATAGAAACATGATTCATAGAGGTGCCTCCTTTCTTTTTACTTATTCTCAGTCAGGCTGATCTTATAAGCCTCAAGAACTCTCTTCTTGTTGATCTTAAGCTGATCGTCCTCAACAAAATCAGCGCCGTACTTCTTAGCAAGTTCCTTAGTCTCAGTAGCAGACTTAGTCTTCAGATCTTCATAGAACTTCTTCACCTCTGCCTCGACATCAACCTCGTTCTCACCATCAGTCGTCTCGGTCTCATCTTCCGCCTTCACTTCGACCTTATTCTCAGGAACAACAGAATGAGCATTTACACGAACAACCTCAACCTCACCGCATTTGCATGCTTCCTTAAAAGTAAGATCATTCTGATAGCACTCAGGCATGTCCTGGAAAGTTCCAGGGACAGTGATGAAATGATCAATCACGTCGGTTCCATGCTGAGCCCCGGGACCGAAAGCGAAAGCCTTCTTAGAAAAAATTCTGATTGTACTCATTTTATTTCACCTTTCTTATTTTGAGATTAGAAGTACAGATAAGATCTGCCTTTTGAGCTTTTCCTATCTGTACTTCTATCTAGATTAGATACCGTCGATGTAACGAACAGGCTGAGTATAAAGAGTCTTGACCTGGCCCATCTGAGCAGCATACACGGTGATGTAGCTGAACTGGAGGGCGGAAGGCTGAGTCATAGCACGAGTCAGAGGAACAGGAAGGTCGAAATACATGAAGTCCTTATCATTCACATAAACGACCATACGATCCTTGTTGTTCGTGCCAGCAGCAGAGCACCAACGGCAGGGATAAATATCGAGCTTCTTGTTCTGCTGAGCCGCCATGTTGTTCTTCAGCAGGTAAGAGAGGATATTCTCGTCGCCGGAAGTACCGATACGGGTGGAAACCAGATAAGCATACTTGTTGGGAGGCAGGAGGATATGGTTCGCCATAGCAGAATCATCATACTCAGAAGCCGCCCACGCCTCAGTGATTGCCTTATTGATATCCCACAGGATCTCATCAACAGTCTTAGTGGACCACTCAGTGTTGCCAGAAGCTCCAACAGGAGCCATCTCGGAAATAACATTCACGTTATTAACAAGACCAGTGATACCGACATTGGTGAAACCACGATAAACGAGCTGATCAATGCTCTTGTTATAATTGAGTCGAATACCCTTATCCAGGATGGAGTCAATGGAACGACCAATCGTCTGGAACTTCTGACTGTCAACAAACGGAATCTTCATGGCCTGCGCCCAGGTGAAGACCTTGAAGATGTCCTTATTCACATTGGCCTGAACCATAGGAAGAACATCTGTGGCACCGCCAACGAGAGAATTCTCGTTAGGACCAGAAGTCGCATAATCGACGTCCAGAGTAGAAGTGAAATCAACCCAACCGCCACCGGTATCGGCAACAATATCGCGCTGCCAAGTGACAGAAGTCAGCGGCTCACGAATCTTAGGATCACGTTTCTCAAGCTCGCCCTCAAGGAAAGCCATGCCGGTAGCAATGCCGGCAGCATCGATCGTACGAATGCCGGAACCAAGAGAGGCATCCTGCATAGTCAGAATACCATTGCTGGCACCGAACGCTTCGCCACGAGTCTGAATAATATTAGGCATATTCTTTTCCTCCTATGTTATTAACCCTTGATACGGGTCTTGATAGTAACCTCACAAGCAAGATTAGAATCCATCACACCGGTAGTCCACTCGATGTTAGTGACCTGAACGGTCTTGGCACCATCTGCAGCAGCCTCGAAGCCACCAATAAGATACTCAGGATGAGCATCATCGGCAGTGACACGAACATAAACAGCAGCTCCAGCAGTAGGTGTACCCTTCTGACACTTAACGATACAGTTACCACGAACCATAACGTCGGCAGGAGTGCCATCAAGATAATCAGGGTTAGACTGAGGATTAAACGTATTAGCCTGAACGACTTCACGAACAGCAATACCGGCGACGTCTGTCGCTGCATCGCCCGTCGTAATCTGCTTCCACTTGTTGGTATTCATAAGCTTGACAGCCATACCAAAAGCGATAGCACCATCGGCAACACGATTCTGAATAATCGCGTCGGCCTGACGAGACTGAGTGCCGGGATAACCGACATTCATAGAAGTTCCAATAACCTTACCGGGCATATCACTTGTCCTCCTTCATGTAGTGGGGATTGTATTTACGAGCGATTTCCATTCCGAAATCAGCATCGGAAACAGGATTGGGATTCTTGATCTTGGAATCCTTGACAGCAGAACGAGAAGCAGAAAGAACAGCACCATAATCGGCCGTCTGCTTATTCATACCGAGAGACTTAGCAAAAGCATCAGCAAGAGCCTTGCGCTGAGCGGAATCCTTCACACCAGCAATAATCGGCTTGACCTGCTTAAGAAGCTGACGACGTGCAGAATCGTTGATCTTCTCAGGATCCTCAGTGACCTTTTCCTCACCATCGACGTCCTCAGTTTCCTCTTCTCCGAGCTTCTTCTCAAGCTCATCGAGAGAAGTCATCGCTCCATCCTTGATCAGGCCATACTTACGCATGACATTGACCATAGCATCTTCGACCTTCTTGTCGATGTCTTCCTTAGGATCCTCGTCCTTGACTTCCTCTTCCTTCTTCTCTTCGATAACTTCCTCATCCTCGCACAGAGCATCCTTGACAGCCTCAACCATCTCACATGCATCCTGGGCGAGCTCCTCAGGAATGTTCTCATCATTAGCCTTCATCTTCAGAAGAAAGCTCTTAATGGAATCCATAACTTTCGCGTTATTTGCCATTGTAACCTCCTAATTATTTTTCAACAAAATAACAATTTTGAACCGCTTTATCGAGTTGCTTGATAAATTTGTATTTTGTAGTTACTTCTGGCCTCTGTTTTGCATCATTTATTCTAACATGAGATCCAGCCCGTCCTGCCTGAACTAAGGCGACATGATTTCCTCGAATATCTTTCTGATAAATCTTTCCATCTTTTCCTTCGATATAGCAGCAATTATACCCGGAAGAAATCTCCCTCTTCACGCCCGACTGAATCTCGTCTATAACAATAGGATCACGAACAATAATATCTGCCAGAAGATAAATAGATTGATCTCCTGATCCCCGACGAACATTTGTAATTTCGCCTTTGCTGTAAATAGACCAATTATCAGATGTTACATCAACCGCAGGGTGAGTATCTGTGAAAGCCTTACCTTCGAAGGAAGCAATAGCGACTTTGCTAAAAACTTCCTCCGGGGTACGGTAAACATTAACGATTCCTTGACCGTCGAGTCCCAGCTCTTCCCTTAAGTATTTGTAAACTCCCGTCCGAGCGATCGGAACGTTAAAACAAATGAGACATCCGTTATCCATGACCGAGATATTATCTGAAATTTTTGAAGCATAATAATATTTCGACATCAAACGAACCTCCCATAAGATTTAGGGTATTTTACCCAATTTGTTATTATATCATGTTTGAGATGATTTGTACATACCCTTTTGAAAAATATTTTTTACGAATAAATAGCCCTCTCACAGTAGATCGAATATCCGTCGGTGAAAAAGTTATAAACGATCGTCATACCATTCTCAGCAACGATATCCTCACTATAGAGAGTAGTTTTTGTAGGGAATTTGACCTGAAGCTGCTTTGCCGCCGCATTAACAGCGACCAGAGTATAATGAACCCCATTCTTCATGTGGTTAAAATCAGCAATCTGAAGGTCAGCTGTTTCATTTGAAAGATCAACCCTCATATTCTTATAGGCTGAAAGATCAAATCCATCAGCGGCCTTCAGAATCCCAGCGTCAACCACCTTGAAAGCTCCAAAAGCTTCAGGATCAAAACCACAATCTGCACACTTAATATTAGGCATTTTGTTACCTCTTTACTTAAGATAAGCCTTCAGGAAAGCCTCACCGTAAGAAGTCATGTAAGCAACATGATCCTTATCAGTAGGATCGCCAACGTTAGGAATAATCTCCTTCGTGATCACGTTAACCTTGCAAACGAAATTCGTTGCGCCGTCATAAACGGTAAACAGAATACCGTCATCAGAAGAAGCAGTGCAATCCTTATAGAAAGTACCCATAGCAGGAACTTCCTTGTCGCCGGCAGCCTCATTCACGAATGCGAAGTTATGCTTGGGAGCAGAAACATGACCACCGGTATTCTTCATGAAAGCAAAGTAACCACGATCATCATAAGTGATTTCCCAACAAGGATCAACAGTGATGGTCTTACCAGCACGTTCGGGATAACGCTTATAAGTAGGAGCAATGACAGAAATCTTGGTATGAGACTTATCCATAGTGCAGTCAGTCATTTCGATGGGCATACCATCAGAAGCAATACGAGTGAGAATAGACATAAAATTTCCTCCTTAATTATTCATAAATCCAAACTCTATAAATTCCGGAAGTAGCTCCGGAAGTACCAAGAATCAGTGAGTCGATATAAGGTTCATCTTTAATTAGTGCTCTACTAAATGCGCTTTGCATAGGACTATCAACAGAATTACTTTCAGCTGGTGATGTAGATTGAACGACCCACATACCATTTCTGATAAACATCTCGGCTGTTGTATATGGGTGTGTTCCGTCCATTCCAAGAATATTTGTTAGGATTTCTGTGTTATTATAAAAAGCTCTGATAGAAGAATCAGCAGTGAACGTTCCATTTCTTTGGTGTTGAATGTAGTAACCTTTTGCCTTCAAGCCAGTGATAACGATTCCTGCTTCATCGTCCTGGTAAGAATACTCACCTTTGAAAATAGCTGTTCCTTCAATAGCATGTGAGACTTCTTTTTCTTCATCTCCCCAAGCTGGTGTTGGAATTCCTGGTTTATCGAATACCATATCCTTACCAGGAGTTTCTGGAGTAAATGGCATATTATCCTCCTTTCAACAGAATATATTATATAGAATATAGATATAGCTAAAGCTATACTATCGGCCGTGACAGGTGTACGACGGGAAAATTTAAGTTTTTACATAATCTGTTCAAATTGTCGTTTTCCCATAGAAATTATCTGTCCGTTTTGGTATACTTTGTGAGGCCACTTAACATCGTCAATATCAAGCAGCGGTTCAGGATAACATCTGCAATTGTAAATATTTCCTGCATGATAGTGACCAGCTGATTTTTCACCAGCAAGTTCTTCAGGAGCGGGTGGATCTTTCCAATTAACAAGAACACCTTCCATTAAACGATGAGACTTACGAACTCTATCTCCGTCCAAAGCAGTTCTCCAGACATACCATCTTAAATCAAGCTGTTCTGATCTTGCTTGAGTAAGAGCTGACTGTGTTTTGCTTACTTCAGTTCTTGCTATCAATCGAGCTGACGCTCTTGAATGTTTATCAGTTTCCTGTCTGATTATCTGTTCAATGCTTCGAGCTCGTTCACCTTTTAGAGCTTCTTCAGCTATATTCTTTGTAACTTTTTGTGCTACATCATTTGGAAGTGTTCTTATAAGACTCGCATTTGAAATAACCTGATTATTGATAACCTGTCCGATACCTTGATCAAGCTCTTCCATTAAGACTCGATATAAGAATCTTCCTCGTGTAGATTTACGTGCTGCTTGCCTCCAAGTTCTCATATTATCAACAGAAAGAGGAGTTACCATCCTTTTAACTGTCGACATGATGAACTTTTCATATTGATATGAATTTTGAAAGTTATTCATTTTCTGTATATATTTTTGCTGATCATTCCCAGAACTTTGAGCGATCTTCTTAAATATATCGCAAATAATATATAACGATTTCAAATATTCATTTTCAACAGACCGAGCGCGTTTCCAAAGATTAAATCTCATTTGATCACGTATTTATCACCCATCAAAGCAATTTTATGAGGATCAATTCCATTTTCCTTGCAATATTCGATTGCTTCCTTTTCAGAAGGAAATTCAATCTGATCGCACATCTTAATTGCTCGATTCCATGTATCTTTTGAACTTACTTTTTCTGGAAGATTCTTCTGTCCTTTGCTTTCTTTATTCCACTTTTCGACTTCTTCTTCACCGAGCTTTTCTTTACCTGCCGGAGAATTGAAGAATTTACGTTGTGCTTCTGATTTATAAGGCATAATTATTCACCTCAAACAAAAACTTTCACTTCTGCATTATTCATATCCCACTCGGCAACCTTTACTCCTGAATGATAAAACTCCATCGTGTCTCCTTTTTGCTTAACAGTTTCAGGAACAATGCCCGATAATTTCTTAATTTCATCAAACGCAATATTCGAAGTTACAACATTTCTACGAGAAATTTTAATATCACAACTCCGGATAGCTCTGTCGATAGTTTTCATATTTAGTACCTCATATCAAAGATATTCTTTCTTATATTTATTGAAAATTCTCATAAGTTCATTTGCATTTACTTTTCCATCGAAGAAATTTTCTGAAATAAATTCAGCTTCGTTTTTGTTGATGTTTCTTTTTCCGATTTGCTGAAGTGCATCAAACAATTCATCTGCAATATCATCTTCTCGACTGTCACAACTACGAATAGCATGATCAAGAGTTTTACTATCATTGGGATTTGTATAAGTAACGATGACTTTTCCTTGTTTAGAAAGAGTTACTCGTTTTTCACCATATTTCTTTAACAAAGCTTCTGCGTACTCTCTATATTCATTTTCCTCAAGTTTAGCTCCTTCGGTTCTGCCACTTCCGAACTTGAGTTGAACAAACATCGCATCATCAGTCTTAACAGAATCATCTACCATCATACACATAATAGGATCGTATTTCATATTGTTGCACCTCACTTAGATTTAGCTGCCAATTCAAGAATTTTTCCTTGTGCTTTAGAAACAAGCTGAACCATTTTTTCAGTGTTTGTGCTATTTCTAAGAGCTTCCGCAAGAATATTGTAAACTTCTTTGAAATCAGAATACGAAGAATCACAAGATTTAATGGCTCCATCTAAAGTATTCATTTCAACCTCCAAACAAATATAACAGAACAAAACAGAGAAAATAAACTGAAGCAGCAGAGACACAATTTTCATTCCATCCTTTGCCTGTAAGTGCCCATACTGCAGAATTCCAAATGCAAAGAATAATAGAAACGATTTGAAGAATAATTAACATTTTAGTCCTCCCATCTATTAGTTGCATAAACTTCTTTGATCCATAGAATTAAATCAAGCACTTCATTAAGCATTTGGGCATCTAAATATATTTTAGAAATTTCATTCCAGAATAAAAGCTCATCAAGCAAATTGATATATGATTTCAAGCATAAATTTTCAGCTCTAAACCGCTCAATTTCAAATGGAATGTTTTTCATAATATTTTGTCCTTTCACCAATAAAGTTCGATTTCCTTAACGCCGAGTTCTTTTGCCTCTTGATGATTTCCTGTGAATATATCTATCCTATATCCGTTAATGGCTGAACCTGTGTCCTCCGCGACATACTGCTTACCCGTGCTGTCATGAAGGATTGTTCCTAATGGAATAACCTTAGGATCAACAGATATGCTCTGAAAGGCCTTCAACTTTGTTCCCTTAGCTCCAACTGCATCCGATTCAGAACCAGAACTCCACTTACCACAACACTTAGAACAACCGCAATAGTGAGTGACCTTGAATATTGCTCTGTTTTCAGGATATTCACCATCTTCAATCATGGCCTCAAGTGAACTATATCCAAAAGCTGGAATGTTATCTCCCCTGACTGAAGTCTGTGAATATTGAACTGATTGTTCAACTACTTCAACAGGTTCATCCTCGTGAAGTGCATCGACCAAAGAGAAGAATAAAACAATGAAACAGAAGATCAAGCAAATGAACATCCAGAAGTTTGTCCTTTTATCTTTCCGATCTTGCTTTCGTTCTTCCCTCTTCCGATTCATGAAATCTTCTTTCCGATCACTTTCCTCGATTTCCTTCCAGAGATAGAATTCGTATTCGTACATTTTGTCATCCTCCTAAGCTGTTTGTGGGCCTTCCGACCTTATGTGTATATTATAACACAAAATTTGGAAATGTACATATGAGAATAAAAAATATTTTACACGCAAGATGTATTGATAATCTTATAAGGTTTGTCTCCGTTTTGGATCCTGATAAGGTTATCTGCAGCCTTCACAGCTTCCCTGTGTGATTTAGCATAAACGTTGACCTGACCTTTATCATCTTGGGTCTCATATTCAACGAACCATATTGGATCATTAGCGCTTTTGAATGCATTTTTTAACAATTTATTCTTGCGGATTTTACTTAAGAAATTCATTTTTGACTCCTTACGTCCATATACCTTGATCCCAGCCAGCATTTTCTGAATCCCAAGAGAAAGCTACCGCATCACTCCAAATTCCATCTGTATTTTGAGCATACATCGAAATTCTGTAAAGTCCTTCACCAAATATCAGATCAGAATCAGTTATAACAAAAGCATAACTTTTATTGGCCGGGAAATAGCTCGGAGAGACAATGTTCATCTCAGTAACAAGATTCCCAATGCCTCGTCCGAACGGTTCCCCATTCTTTGTAGCTCTCGCTTCGAATTTAAGAAAATTCTCATTTACGCTGAAATCAACAGTACAAGATTGAACAGTAGATACAATATCTACGTCATGTGTGAATGTGATTTCAGGAATAGCCATATTAAGCGCTCCAAGTACCAGCCTGATTCTTCACGAACACCTTGACGATGTAAGTTCCATCAGCGCCACCGGCAGCCGTCTTGAAGTCGGAACCGATAATTGTCGTTTCGATATTCTCAGAAGCAGGATAGCTGCCAGCACTTCCAGAAGTGTTAGTGGATCCACCAGTTGTACCGATAACAGTACAGTCAGACTGAGAGGAGTTCTCGGCAGGAACGATACCGACCTTATATTCGTCAAAGACCTGATCAGCGGTAAAGTTGAACTTAGAAGCATTCTTACCTACGATTTCAGAAATGATAGAGACATCGGGACCAACGATTGTAACAACAGGAATAGAAGTATTAAGAGTGATAGTAGCCGAAGCTGCAGTAGACTCATTCCAAACAGCATCACGAATGATAACGTAAACTGTCTTAAGACCATCGCCATCAGTGAGAGTGATTTGCTTAGTCGTGGAATAAGTTTCCCACTTAGCATCATCGACCTTAGCGGCTCCAACAACGCTACCGTAAATCTTCATCGAATATCCGGTAGTATCTGCATCAGAACAACTAATTGCAAGATTTACAGCCTTATTTGCTGTATAAATAGCACCATTATTGATTTTTACTGCTACCCCTTGCGGTGCCAGGGTATCAAGTGTTAGATTAAAGAAACTAGACATATAACCTCCTTAAATAATGTTCCTCGAAAGTGTTTCGTTTATATTGATCTTATTAACAGGAGTGCCATAAACATTTCCATCGAGATATTTGATTCGTGCTTGATAGTGCTCATATTGATCGAATTCGAATGTTTCTTCTTGTGTAACAGGAAAATAGAATACTTTCTTATCTTGATCATAAGTGACTTCAAGAGGCCATTTCTTAGAAAGACTTCCAATTGTAAACTCAATCAATTCAATTCCTTCTAAATCAAGAGGATTTCCTCCGACTTCCATTTTGAGGATAAATGAATATTGATCACCCTGATAGAAGCTCATTCACTATCCTCCTTTTCATTAGTTTCATTTTCAACAGCAAATTCGAGTTCTTCTTTTTCTACCTTTTCCTGTTCTTTCTTTTCTTTATCCTCAACTTCAGCCTGTTCAATCATTTCATCAGTGATATTTGTCCACATATTAGTGAGAGTAGCAGACTGTTTGAGTTCCTTAAGAGCTGTTGCCTTATCAACAAGGCCACCACCAAATGCATCAAGAATAGCCTGAGTATATTTCTGAGCCAAATCAGCCTGCTCATTCTCAGAAGAACGACGAATGGGATTAAACTCAATCGTCATATCATCAGGAATTTTACCAATAGCCGACATGGTGATGATTTTCATGAGTTTTTCGAGAGGATCACGAACATAAGTTTCACGTTTTTCATCGATCGTATCGTAATAATTTTGAAGTGTTTCTTCTCCCGAATTAAATCCAGTAGGAGAACGACCGAACAACTTATCAATGGGAATTTCGGCTGCACCAGAAATGTCCAACATGAACGATTCGTAAACATCATTGATTCCGGTGAATGTGTACTGATGTTCCTCAAACTTGTCGTCCTGATCGATTGCCAGCATACCAGTCGAACACATGACCTGATTCATCGCTCTCATGGTATCATAGACTCTTTGAAGTCCTTCCTGATCTCCCATAGAGATAGCTTGACCGAGGTCCTGCATTGAATATGTACGGATGTTAGCAAGGAAAATTAAGAAAGCGATGTTAGCTGATGTATCATCACGTTTCTTGAGTTCTGTGTAAACATGTTCAAGTTCAGAAGCGCCCCAGTAAGTTTCAGCAACTTCTTCCCAATAAGGAAGTTCACGACCGATCATCTTAATAACTCTTGAATGATGGATTTTTGTGCTGTAATTTTGAGGTGACGAAGTTACGATATAGTATTTGGGCTGTCCGAAGTCAGGATCCGAAATATCATCAACCAATTCAAGAGAAGGAGATACTCCAGACCAGCGATCGATTGTAAAACAACCTTTATACTGTCCTGGCATGATTGTATCGAGATCCAGAGGAGTTGAAAGATCTTCCTGACCTTCAATCATCGGTATCAGCAAACAACCGCCATACAAACGAGACCATTTCAAACACTGAAGGAATTTCTTGTTTGTTTTTGTTGAGATCCATACCCGCATAATTTCATCGATTTTGTCAGGATCCAGTTCAGTTTGAATCTTGAATCCATTCTTCATCATTTCATTAGCGGGTTTTTCAATGATCGCCTTAGCAATCCAGTTATCCCTGAATAGAATGTTTAATGTATAATAATCCCACGTAAATCTTTGCATTACGTATCCGGCTGTCTGAGCAAGATTATTAGCACCAAATCCAAGATTAGCTGCCGGATTGCTATATGCGTCAAGTGCCTTTTTAACAGAAATCACTTCGGACTTATTTGAGAGAATACCAGGGACTCCAGTATCAGCAGTCCGAAGCTTCTTTTTTCTAATACCGTGTTTATTTCCCATTTTAGATCTCCTTTAGACGAGCTTCATTCTTGTAACCGTTTTCTTTCTTCCAATAACGAATAATTGTATCAAGTTCAGATTTAATGTCGTCAGAAGTATATTGAGAATTTCTTACAGTAGACATTTCTTCAATATATTGCTGAATCCAATCCGAAATAGCCTTAATGCCGTTTTCCCAGTTATATTGATTATCATTTTCAACAATCACATCTAGCAATTTAGCGGCATCACTTGGATTCTGAATTTCCTCGCCATATTCAAGCGCCCATTCTCCAAAGAGATCTGAATCATTGTTTGATTTTTCATAATATTCGTTAGCGATGGAATGCAATCTATCGAATTTGTTTCCTACGGCGCGGAAGTGGATATGCTTCATTGTATTTGTGAATACAACAGAAAAATAATATAGACGTTCAAAAATTCCCATCATTTATCTCCTTATACAGTGAAATATCTATTCCCGTGTTTAGGATCCTCTTTGTATTTCGAAGTGTAACTTCTTTCGAAATGTTGCCAGGCTCCAATTTCATCACTATCAACTTTACTCTTGTAAATCTTTATGATCAATTCCCACGGTTTACCTTCATAATCTCGTTGATAGATCAAATAAAATTTGCCGCAATCCTTAGCATAGAAATCATATCGCTTTCCAATCACTACGCCGGGCGATTGTTTAATAATCTTTCTAACAAATGAACGAGTGCATGACATATTATTTTACGCCTTTCCCGAAGATTAGTGAATCAGGAGTTGTAGTATAAACAGCATATCTAAGAGCGTCCAAAGCATGATCGTACTGTTTAACAACCTCTTCCTTTCCACTTTCTCCCCGTTTTTCATTCCAAATATAAAACCCCAACTCATTGATCAAGTTAGGACATTTATCGTAATTTATTTTGATGTGGCCGAGATTAAGAAGTGTGTATACCATTCTAATTCCATTGGCTACATCATTATTCGCTTTTTGTGTTCGTATTCCGTTTCGATGTGCTGCAACGATTAGCGAACTGGCCGACGGATCGATTATCATCCCTTTATTGTGTTTGTTGTCAACAAAATCGAGATAATCCTTTATATACTCATCGTCAGTTTTTTGTTTCATTTTCTTCCGACTGTCGTAATAGTATTCTTTGTCGACGTAGAAATACGGAATCTTATCTCCTGGCTTGTTGTATTTATATATCTCAAGAAATACCTGCGGATTGAATACACCATAGTCGACGCCGTAAAAAGGATATCCATCCCACGGATCATTATCTAACACGACAAGAGGGAGAACTTGTTCCCTCTCAAAATCCCTGTAAGTATTTCTATTTATATCGAAGCAATCATATACAACTCCATCAGCGAAAGCCCATTCGCCAAGAATGAATCTTCTGTAAAATATGCCGCTGAACATTGTATTATATCTATCAAGAACTTCCTGACTTAATGATAAATTATCCTCTAATCGGAAGTGCAATCTTAAAAATTTCTTTTCTTCTGCCTTTTTAACTATTTCAGTATAGAACCAATGTTGAGGTCCTTCGGGGTTACAGTTGAACCAGTATTTAGCGCCCTTAATAGAACAACGCCCCATTGCCTGTTCAACAAAAGACCGAGGCATAAGAGCTACTTCATCCAGAAATATACCAGCCAGTGTAATACCCTGAATTAGATCTTGGCTTCTTTCATCCTTTCCGCCGAATAGATAATAAGTATTCGTAACTCCATCTTTAGCTACTACTAACTTATTTTCAGCCTGCCTATCTATCACCTTATATCCACGGTTTATTAAGACTTCCTTAAGAGATGTAATAACATTTCGCCTTAATGATCCGACCGTCTTACCACAAATAGCAAATACTTGCCGATCATAACAGTTCATGCTCCAGACCAAAAATCCGAATGACCCAATTAAAGTTTTCCCTGACCGAATCGCACCTTCTGCGATTACGCCGTCGTATGAACTGTAAGGAGATTCTTTCATCCACCAAGTAAATAATTGTAGTTGCTTTTTCGATAGCTTTTCCCATTTCATAATTTACTTAGTTTCACCTCTTTAATTGATTCCACAGTATACCCTTAGCTTTCATGAGTATTTCAAACATAAAAGAATAATTTTCCTCAGTGATTTCTATTGTATTCCATCGATAATCACATGCTAGGCATTTTCTTCTACGACCGACGTAATTCAATGCTCTGTTCTGTTTTACCCTGCTATCTATTACAGTTATTTGTTCACTTTTACATTTAGGACATCGCATTTCATTTCCCTTTCGTACTTTGGATTTAGCTTCATCACCGAAAATGTTTGAAACATAATGTTGTTTTGTTTGTATATCCATTTGCACTGTCGATATGCATTTAGCATGGCTTTACACTTTGTAGGTTCCCATATCCTTATGATTATTCTTTGCTTATCGACTGGACATACTATTACTCTGAAATATCGTAGTTTAGTTTTCATTTATTTGTACCTATTATCAATATTTCGATACCATTTATTTCCAGGATATGAGTCGTCTGTTTTATCTTCCTTAATCGTAGAATGTATTGATTCAACAACAAGGAAGTTATAATCGCTGTTTAGGCCACGTAACTTTCGTTCACGTTTCAGTGCATGTTGTTTAGCGAGTGATTCAGTTTTTCTTTCCATTATGTGTTTGCTATGCTTTCCTGTAAGCGTATCTTTTACGTAAACAGTGAATAACAACCGAATCACCTCGTATTTGCTGTTAATTTTCTTTTAGATCTCCATGTTTGAATAGTTCTTATTTTCAATTTTAACTGATATGCCATTTCCTTATCTGTGAATCCTGCATTATAAAGAATTAGCTTTCTTTCTTCTGATCTTCGATTTCCAATTTTTACATTGCTTGGAAGATTGTTTATCTGACGCCATCTAATAATAGCGCTTGGAGTTAAATATAACTTTTCAGCAATTTCACGATCATTTAATCCTTGTGAATAAAGCTGCAATCTTTCCTGATGTTCGTCAAATGAAATCATAATTATTTCTCCTATTATTATTTGGAAGCCCTCGTCTAAATCTCCACGAATTTACACAAGAAATAGAACAATTTAACTTTTTAGCCATTTGTCTGTCGTTTAATCCTTGATTGTATAATTCCATTTTAACAGTATCACGAATATGAAATTTATTATGGCAAGGAAGATTGTGTTTCTTTCTCCACTTTCCAATAGCTGAAATGTGTAAGAATAATTCCTTTGCTATTTGTTCGTCCGTATATCCGAGATTGTAAAGTCGTAGACGTTCATTATTTTCCTGAATAGTTAGCATGTTATTCCTTTCTCATGGCATCAATCGTGGATTATTTGTGACCAGTAAAGAAACAAATAAATTCATATCTCATTTGATGGATTGTCCTTCCACTTTTCCAACCAATGAATGCTCAATTTTCGTGATGGTTCTGAATGTTCGGATCTTGAGGTAAGGTTTTATATTTATACTGACCTTTCTTATCACTCGGGTCATCGAGTAAAGGGAGACAAGAACAACTGATTAAATTAGGATTGTTGATCTTACCACAACGGGGACAAAGCCAACCTTCCTTCATTATTTCTTATCTCCTTTCTTCTTCTTTGGTGGAATATACTTAGGATTTGCACTGCAATGAATATTTCCGCAAGGTTTTTCCTGACCGCATGTATCTTTGCAACTATAAATCCAGTTCATTATTCATCACCCTTTTCATTACGAGCTCTCTTGAACTTACGGCATTCAGGACAACGCTTAGGAAGTTCATATCCATTTTCCTTGTAATATGCTTCCTGAATTGCATTGATCTCAAATTCAGCATTGCAATCGATACAAGTGAATGTTTTCTTGTCCTTTCGAAGCTTACGACATTCAGGACATTTCTTAGGAAGCTGATATCCATGACTTTCGTAATACTTCTGTTCCGCCGGACTCATGGTGAATTCGTTTCCGCAATAATTACAAATGATTGTCTTAGGTTCGATCTTATTTGTGTTTTCCATGTTTTCTTCCCCTTAAATTATTTTGATTATATTTAGAAGAGGGAGTTTCCTCCCTCCTCATTATACGTTTGCCATGACCATTTCAATAAAGTTATTCATCAATCCACTGTTAAACGTGACGTTGATGAATTTGGAAACATCAGACTTCTCAGTTTTCCGGGAAGGATCAATGTGAGTGATATAATCGCTGAAAGCATTAACCATTCCCCAAGCTGTTCCACGGAAGTTCTGGTTGTCCTCTGCGTTGTAAGCATTGAGAAGAACCACTTTCTTTTCTTCGTTGGAATTAACCTTGCGAGTAGAAGCATTGTCATCAACCAGGAAATACTGATCAACGATTTCCTTTACCTTGTTCTCTGAAATCTTGGTCGTTGCCATCTTGATAGCCTGATTGTTGAAATCGTTCATGTAGTTAGCAGTGAACTGAAGAATGTGTTGGGCCTCTTCCATCTTCTCATGGATAGAAGAACTATGACGAAGAGAAATCTTATTTTCGGAATTCTTGAAAGCCGCCGTGAACTGATTCTGACAAACAATACGCAGAGGACAGATAGCAGCTTTAAGAGTTGTAGCACCAGCGTGAGAGTTCTGGAAGATGATGTAGGGCTTGAATCCATCATCGAGGATGTACTGCTCAGGAAGAGAAGCGATGATGTAATTCATATAGGAAGTTTCTCCAGCCTTCTCGAAAGTGAGACCTTCCGAAATGATTCCGTCAACAAAAGAGAAAGCTTCTTCGTTCTGAACGACGGTATAATCCTTACCAACGATACCGAAAACCTTATCAGTTCCCTTGATCTTAGTGGCGAACTGATCCTTGATACGAGATCCATTGGAGAGATAGATCGGTGCCTTAACCACTTCATAATCAAGACCGGAAATCTGAAGAGCTTCCTTGACGGAATTCGCCTCGCGGATAGAAGTACCAACCTTATTCCAAGAAGCCTCACGAGTAATAGTAGTAGCCATTTTAATGTTCTCCTTTATATTTATGATTTGTTGTTAGGAAGGATTTCCCTTACCTTGATTATTATTATACCATGTTCTTGCTGTTTGTACATAGGAAAATGAAAAATTTTTGAAATATTTTACGTTTCATCCCAGACAGATTCAGCTGATTTTTTAATTGCCTCGATAAATCCATCATCTTCCTTATCAGGATTCTCAAGTTCAAGTTGCTTTTTCTTAAGAATAAATTCTTGTTCTTGAAGTTCTGTTCTCCGTTCGTCGATCTTTTGTTTCCATTCCTTAGGCATATCGTCACAATATTTAGCCAAAGAATCAAGAGCTTTCATTTTGTCGTATAACTCAATTGAAACTCCATCGCGACCAGATTTTATTGATTTAATTAACTGACCGTCGACCTGAGTTGCAGGTTTTAATCGAATGCTATGTGGGAAAATATCAACAAAATCTGACATATCAGAAAAAGCAATTCGAACCCAATGATCAATAAGATCAGCGGCATTGATTAAAGCCGTATTTAAGATTCGAGCTTTCAACCACATTATATATCTAACGCAGTTTTCGTCCCTTAAAAGCTTATAAGCAAGAGTTCCATTTGAAGATGTTCCTTCAGAGAATCCAGCCTTTTGTAAAGCCATTTTCCAATTGTGCCCTTGAACGTATGACTCACAAAATCGTTGAGCTTTTTCAGTTAAACCGTTGACGGCTTCTTTCTTTTTCATTTTAAGAAGCTCTTCTTCGGTATAATAATCATTTTCAATTGGAACTCTCATCTCAAATTACTCCTTGGATTTATTTTCGATTTTATGCTTATAAAATCCCTTAGAGATCTGAGATTTATTTTTAGCTCTTTCAAGAAATGTTTTCAAATTGCATCTTTGGCAATTGTAATTCTCATTTATGAAAAAGCTTGAATGAAATTCCTTGCACATTTTACAGAAATTTCTTTGTTCTTCTCCCAGATCTAAATTTGTAAACATTGTAAAAATGAACGTATTATCTGTTCCACTTGCACGCTCGATTTTGAATGAAATATTTTTATATTTGTGAGACGCCATATATTTAGCAAAAGACTTACAACCGATTAAATATGCTTCTTTCTCTGAATCAGCTGTAACAGTGAATGATTTAATCTTCATTGTAAGATTCATTTTGCTGTACCTCCGCTTGGAAATGATTTTGCATTCAAACGGAGAATGGCACTTTTGGCAGCTTTATCTACCATTTCGTTGTATTTAATTCCAGAATGTCCTTTTACTTTTACGAATTCAAATTTGAACTTTTTTGTTTGAAGTATTTCGTACAATTGCTTCCAAAGATCGTCATTTTTTATTTGTTCATTAGACTTTGTTTTCCAATTATTTTTTGACCAGAAATTGATCCATCCCTTATCAACAGGATTGATACAATAAGCGCTATCAGAATGGATAACAACAATAACATCTTTCATTTCTCTGAATTCAGAAATCACATGCTGAAGAGATCTTACTATTGCTTTTAGTTCCATTCTGTTATTTGTAGTTTGTTCATCGCAACCACTTAATTTCAATATTTCTTTTTCACCGTGGAGTATAACAAAAGCATACCCACCTTTTCCAGGGTTGCCTGAACAAGCTCCGTCCGTATAGACTTCGATTTTGTTCATTTTGCCTCCAATTTTTTGAAGTCAACCCAACCTTTTACGATCAATATATACTTACATAAGCATTCATATTTTGAATCATAGTCAAAAGTTGAAAATTGACCTTGATCTATTTCGACGCTCGCCATGTTTGTTTCGAAGTTAATTTCGTCTTTTGGGAATGTCTTAAGTTTCATTCTGTATTTCTTTTTTATTTTTTTACATATTTCTTTCAACTGATCAATTGTTGGTTTTTCTTCGAGTTTACAAACTTTCATTGTTTCTTTTACAAGTTTTTGTCTGTGTTCTTTTTTAGAACAATCAAGATTCTTAATTTCGAATATTTTCATATTTCACCTTTATACAAGGACAGCCGGGGACTTACATCTAAAAGAATGCCCCGGTTTTTGATCGTCTTTGTTAGTTATTAGTCGTCAAAATCGAAATCGTCGTCGTCATCGGACTTCTTGGACTTCTTACCCTTAGACTTCTTAGCGGGCTTCGCATCCTCGTCATCCTCATCTTCGTCCTCGTCATCGTCCTCGACCTTCTTAGACTTCTTAGTGGACTTCTTGGCCTTGGACTTCTTAGGAGCTTCCTCCTCCTCGTCATCCTCGTCCTCATCTTCCTCGGGTTCAGGCTGCTTCTTGGACTTCTTAGCAGACTTCTTTTCCTTCTTGGGAGCCTCATCCTCTTCCTCAACCTCTTCAGTAGCATCGTCATCCTCGTCATCGCTGGAAGACTTCAGAATGCCGAGAGCCTTACGACGCAGCTTATCAAGCTTACGAACCGTCTCAAACTCAGGAAGAGTTTCCATAGCGATAACAGCCTCCTCATTGAGCTTCATAAGAAGCATGGAAGCATAGGGGAAACGACGCATGATGTCTGCCATCTCAACGTTGCTGATACCCTCGTAGAAGATTCGAGCCGCCTGACCCATAGTGTAATTCTTAGCCATTGTTTTTGTTTCCTTTCTTTTTTTGAAATTTATTTATGTCACACATTTGTGTGTACATTACTTATTCTTCATCGCCAATAATCATTGCCTTAAATGTGATAAAAGCTTCATCAACCATAAGCTTAGAAAAATCTTCAATTTTAACAGAATCCTTATTTGATTTGAATGTAACGAAACAATTTCCGTTGCTATCGATTCTCATGCCGTAGACCGTAAACGTTCCGAGCTTGATCTTTTCATCCTCGATCAAAGCAATCAATCGGAGCCTCTTACCGATTCCTGCCACGAATTGAAGTGCATTGGGAAGATCGTTGTTCATAAACTTAGCTTTAAGCTGAACATCGAAATTTCCTTTGGAATTGCTTCCATCGAAATATCCGACTGCACTAATCACGTTTTCGTTTGCCATATAATTTTTCCCTTTCTTCGAAGAATTTATTTCTTGACTTTTGTGAAGATTGAATTTTTCTTCGTTCAACTAATTCTTCTGCATTTTCTTTTATTTCAATTTTTCTTTTAACTTGTTTGCCATTTAGAATACTGTTTAGATCATCAAGATCCTCAAGATTTACTAAGGCATATATTTTATCTTGCTTGAGAAATTGAATAATGAAAATAGGAACTTTATGTGAAACAGAAGCATGATATTCGAGCTTTTTAATGTCCAGCATATCAACCCTATATGATGAAGCTTCCGTGGATTTTAATTGAACCAAAGCTTTTTCAGATTCTCCATCCTCTTTGCTTATCCATCCAGCTCCTGAAAAAGCAATAGGTTTTAATCCAAGTTTCTTAAGAGTTTCCTTTTCATTTTTACTGTAGAATTTTCCAGATCGTTTCATATCATAAAAACATCGAAATGATCAAGATAATCACAACCCATTGAAGAATTCCGTCGATTTTGAAAACCGGCCTGATGTTATCAGAATGAATCCATTCAAATCTTCCATAGTCCCAACGATAACAGAAGAATTTAGCATTTCCATCTCCAGTTTCAACAACTTTGTAACATTTGTAAACTGGAGCAAAGAACTTGAGGAACTTAAATCCCATCGTACATCTTACCTTGAACATTTTTCTGTTTCCTTTCTAGTTATAATTTATTCGTAAAAAATAATATTTCCAAGTTTGTCCTTATAAATAAGAATTCCAAATTTATCGGGATTGCTATCGAACATTTCCTTTGTCACAATCTTGAATCTTTCCCATAAAGTAGGATCAATCAAATCCTTGATGGATTCGGGATAAACAAAATACATCTGCTCGTATGATTTGCTTGTATAAACAGTATCAATCAACTGCTTAAGAGTCATGAAAACAGCTGGCTTGTGGTAACTAATTTTGTTTTGCTTTGTTTTGAATGCCTTATACATTTTGATTTCCATAATATCCTCCAAATTTACCGAGGCCGGGAATTATTGAAGTGAGGAGGTGAATGAAACGAAACCCTTATGAACGGAACCAAATGTAGATCCCGGCCTCGGTTTATATATCCATTATAACATGAAAAACTGAAATGTACATACCTTTTTGAAAAATTTTTTGAATTTTTTATTCTTCCCTTACAAGTTGGTATGGATGTCCTGATATACCATATAAGGCGATACATGCTGCGTCGGCCGCATCATCATTGAGTGAAACAACAGTATTGTTCCTACCTCTTCTTACCTCCAAAGCTTCCTTAAATCCTAGACCAATCACGAACCTAACAGAACCAAACTTCTGCGGATCCTTGACTCCTTCAATCGGTTCAAATATTGGCCTTGATGTTCCAAGGATTCTTGATTTCCAACACCTTGTATCAACTGACCAGACCTTAATTCCATATCCATGTGCAGTATCTACGATTGACGCAATCAACGCACCCTGAGAAATTAGAAAGTTAGGCCTTATGTCATAGCCTTGAGTAAATGTTCTGATCCTTTCAACAATGATCGAGATTTCTTCAGGATGATATTTTTCAAGGCATTTGTTTATGACTTTTGCTACATCATCGGCAAGACGTATTCTTTTTTCTGATTTGTTTGTAACACCTTTGAAAGGCTCCGACGTTATTTTTCTAAGCTTTCCATTTGACACAATTGCGATCCCTGTTCTTGTATATGACTGATCGAATCCAATTATACATTTAGTAGGAGTATATGAATTTCTTCCTTTACGATTTTCCTGGGCCTTTTCGTTCATCTTTAGAAAGCTTCCTCCTTCCTTGTCCGATGTTGAAACAAGCATCTCTCATAAAACAGTTTTGAGCCATCTTACAATCGCAATTCTTACATTTCCTCGGAGGAACCTCATGTTCTTCGATGAAAGCTTTTTTCATTTCCTGAATATTTTTGAGACGGTATACATAAGGTTTTACTTTTTCTTTATCATAATGAACTGGAACAACCCTGATTTCTTGATCGTCTTTACTATCAACAAGAACAAATCCCTTTTTATGAGGAACTCCCGTATATTTAGAAAGTGCCCAACAATAAAAATTGATTTGTTTTTCTCCAGAAGGATGTCTTGTTGTTTTCTTGAAAGCAAATGAACTTTGAGATTTCACATCGCAAATGATTTCATCTGGATCCAATCCTTTTGGTTTATTGAAATCAAGAAGAGCATCAATCGTGAAACTTAAATCATATTCAGGAAGCCAAAGTGTTCTTTCTATTGCAACATCGATTCCTGCCTTACGGAATAATTTATACCATTTTTCATGCATGGCATTTCCTTGAGCAAAGATCTTGAGTTGCTTTATGGGAAGCTGTTGCCCTTGATTCTGCCTGTAGAATAAACTAAGAAGCTGAGCTCTATAGCAAAATTGATCATCAGAAGCAATCACGGCAGACGCATGTAATCCATATCGATCTTGATCACTTCTATCTTCAATAAACAGTTTTTCAAGTCGATTTTTAATAATTACGGCTTCCATGCCATCATTAGCTGCAGCTTTAATATCATCAGTTAACTTAGACATTGAACTCCTTCTTTCTTTGTTTTGAGATTTCATCTCTTATCTGTTTAACATCATCAAAACTAACAAATCCTCGATCGAAGAAGAATGGAAGTTCAGCTTCTCCGAACGGATTTGATACCTTCGATTTTTGGATCTTTGCCTTCATAACAATTCCACATTTTTCAGTAGCAGCTGAAATAGCAGGATTCTTATTAGGAATTTCGATCCAAGCTTTTCTTGCAACCTTAATTCTGATAGATGAATAAAACTTAATAGCTCTTCCTCCGGGTGTGTCGTCCTTTTCTCCGAATAACATAGCATTCATCTTATCTCTAACCTGATTTATAAGAATCAAAGTCGTTCCTGTTTCCTCGCAAATGTGAACAATTGACGGAAGTGTTTTAGAAAACAATCGAGCAGTTCCACCCATTCGCATTTCGTTTTCGGAATCCTTCTCGACCTTTTCGATATCTTCTCTTGGCTGGCAAGCTGGGACAGAATCCAAACATATAATTGGTATTCCAAGCTTTGCGAACTTAATGATATCATTGATGGCTTCTTCCCCGTATTGAGCCCTGTGAACAATCATTTGACCTTTCTTTACGCCCATTGAAAAAGCTCTGCTTTCATCGTAAGTTCCTTCTATGGGAATGTAAAGACCAAGCTTATGAAGTGACATCAACCAATAAGCAAGAGAAGTTTTACCTGAACTTTCAGGTCCGAAAATTTCAACGACCCTTCCTTTTGGCATTCCTCCACCGATAATACTATCCAATGATTCGATTCCAGTGCTCCAACGAGGAATGTCGAGGTTAGAAGATTTTCCAATCACGAAGATTGATCCGTCTCCTGATTTCTTTTCGATTTCTTTGCATAATTTTTTAATTCCTTCGATATCCACTGTTTCAGCCCCTATCTCTGGCGAGTATTGAAATATTGTATTTCTTAATTTGATCGTACCATTTCTTTTCGTTGAAACAAAGAGCGAAATTATCTTCCAAAGCATCAATCACCCTTGAAGTAACTGAACGAGATTTACAACGATCAATGAAATCATCAATGTCCTTATAATCTCCATTTTTGATTCGTTCGTCATAGATTAGCTGTGCCGCTTTTTCTCCGACGTTTTTGATTGTTGTTAATCCTTTTTGAATGACCTTTTCTCCGTCGACATCTATGAGATCATATTTAACTGGTCCATTGACGTGCGGAAGGAATATCATTCCGCCTTGCTTAATATACAAAGCTTCATCCCTGAACATCTTGTCGTCATTCCACTCGTTTTTGAGTGTGATGTACCAAAATTCATTGGGATAGTGAGCTTTGAAATAACATAGCTCTGCTGAGAGCATTGAATAAGCAACAGCGTGTCCTCGATTGAATGAATATCCAAGCATTGAATCAAATAATTCGTTGGCTTGTTCTTTTTCGAGTCCATTTTTAACAGCATTCGTAACAAACATCTTTCGATATTTGATAGCTTCTTCTTCAGGAATATGATTTGCATCGTATTTAGCTATTTTATCGGCATCACTCGAATCATAACCACCGATTTCACGAGCAATCGCCATCGCCTGTTCCTGATAAATTAGAGTGCCGAAAGATTTTTTCGTATATTTGTACCATGGTGTATTTGTAGGAACCTCTTGCTTATTGCTTGCATATTGTTCATGCATTCCTAATGTAAGAGGACCAGGTCGATTTAGAGCAACAGAGGCAACAACATCTTCGAAGCTATCAATTCCAATTAACTTAATGAGATCCAAAGAACCCCTTGTTTCAAACTGGAAAACTCCTGTTGCGTCATCGTTGAATTGTTTGATTGTGTCAGGATCGTTTAACATTTTATAACTGAATTTCTTTCCAGTTAATTTTTCTAATTGCTTAGCTTGAGTAGCAGAACTGAGGCCAAGAATATCAAGTTTAAGAAGACCAAGATATTCAATGTCGTGGAGATCGAAAGACGTTTTCTGCTTTCCCCCGATACGACATAGACCAACAGCAGAACTGATATCATCGGAACAGAGAATAACAGAAGAAGCATGAGTTCCAAAGTATCTCACCTGCCCATACATTTTAATGAAGTGTGTAATGATATTATCGTATCTTGCATTGAACTTATTGAAATTGTTATCTGCTTTCAATTCATCGAGATTGATAGAATTCTCAGAATCATTGCAATATTTAGAGAGATATTTTTTAATCGACTCAATTTCCTGCTTATCAGTGCAACCACAAACCTTAACAAGATCGTTTACAAGATTTTTGACGTTGTACATTCCATAAGTTAATGTTTGAGCTGCTTTCCCTTTGTATCTGTTGATTATATGATCAATCACTTCGTTTCTTCTATCCTGCCCGAAGTCGACGTCAATATCAGGAAATTTCTTCTTGTCCTTACGTAAGAAACGATTGAAATCATTATCAAATACGACAGGATCAACCAACGTGATTCCTAATGCGTAGTTAGTTAATGAGTTACCTGCTGAACCTCTTCCTGGGCCCACAGCTATGTCGTGTGATTTAGCCCAGTTAACATATTCCTGAACTACCATGAAATAATCTTGAAAGCCGTGATAGGTTATAACATCAAATTCAAACTTTAGCTTATCTTGATACTTCTTAGAGAATTTATCATGTTCTTTCAGGAACTTAATGCATTGATTTTTCATAAGCCTGAAAGTTTCTTGAGGATCATCAGTATATTCGGGCATGTTAGGTTCGAATTTGAACCATTCACGAGAATCTCCGATCATCTTTAAGAACACTTTCATTCCATGAGAGATCTTGTTGTAATATTCATTATGATATTTGTGAATTCTTTCCTCGATGTCTTCCTTAGAAGGCATGTACCTTTCGGAATATCCTTCACCTATCTTTGTGTTCTTGATAGCATGAAGTTTAAGATATGTTGGGAAATCTTCTTTTCTAACGAAATGTGAATCCGAAGTACAGATAACTTCCAATCCCATATCATCGGCAAGTTTAAGAAGTTTTTTGTTAATTTTAATTTGTAAGTTTTTCTTTCCAAATCCTTGATCATGAAGTTCAAATGGCTGAATTTCAATAAAGAATCGATTTCCGAAAATACTCACAAACTTTTCACAAAGCTTATAAGCAATGTCATCTTTATCTCTAACGAAAGCATCTGAAATAGGACCACCAATACA
>OIZT01000294.1_pt1 | contig 33421 bp, 30 predicted proteins | sample 1588611 | NCBI WGS metagenome assembly OIZT01 (sample SAMN03283278) | human gut metagenome | biome: human-associated habitat; material: feces | host: Homo sapiens | place: Peru | collected 2012
AGCCTCACCATCGAGCTGTCGCTTCAATAGTGGGTTCTGGTGGCTCTGCTTAGCAGGTTCTTGTATAGAGGCCTCCACCACAACAGCAACGCCATCAACAGGCATCGTCTGATGTGCGAGATTGTTTTCAAGTTTTAATTCCATCTTAACTTATACTATAGGGAGAAGTTGGTCCAGTAAATCTGCAATAACAAAATAGAACTCGCTATGATTCCCATTTGCATCACGTTTTTCCACTTCTTGGCGATATGCTTTCAAAGAATCTACATCAAGCATTTCTTTGGGGTCTGTCGCCAAAAAAGAATAAGCCAGCATTTGTTTGCGCCTTCTTTCTTTCAGACTATGACAATTCAAGTTAAGAGTTTCAATATCCTCTTCTGCTTTCTCGTCCCTCCCTTTCACTTCACCATTTAGTTTATATGAAAAGTGTAAAGCACAATCTGCTTGTAAAGGACTATAATGCAATTCTTTGTTGTCTTTAAATTCATCACAATGAAGAGTATTTTTTCTTTCCTTCTTACTGTGAATCGTTTTTTTCAATTGTGCCCGTTCCAATTCTGAACTGTGACAAGATAGCAATAAGTTCTTGTATTCTCCAACCAACTCTGGAAACTTACTTCTCGGCTGAACATGTTCAACACTATAATGTTGCGTATCTGGAAATTGAAGTTTCAAGCCACAATAGCAGCATACTCCACCTTGGTCTTGACACATTTGTGCCTGTAAGTCTTTCCAATGCGGAATATATTCCGTACTCCTTATCTGCTCTTTATAGAGGCTATTGCCGTCAAGTGCCTCTGTTTTTTTTCTTTTCAGAAGACTCGCTTCGTCAAGATTCACAGAGGTCAATTCCTGCTCATGCTGAATAACGACAGGAGCATCAAAATGCTTCTCTACATACCTCATTTCCCAATCAATTCTATACGGTTAATGATGGCACGCAACTGAATCAATTCTATTTGGTCAGCTGGAGTCTTCTTGGCTTCAAGTTCTGCTACAATTGCCTTTGCCGCCTCTGTATTTTTCTCTGCCACTTCATCCCATGCCTTGTCGAAGAGTTCTTGAATCTCTGGTTTGCGCTTGCGCACATCCATAATCTCTTCTAACATCTGATTGTAGTCTATACCATATATATTGCGGCATTCCTCTGGAGCATCGCACTCAGGAGTCATACGCATCACCTTGTTTCTGCCAGTAATAGTATCTATATCCGTCAACACCAATGGTGAATGTGTAGAAACAATAAACTGAATGTTTGGGAAGGTTTCTTGGAAACACTGGAGAATTACTTGCTCAAGTGCAGGATGCAAGTGCAGATCGATTTCATCAATGACAACGATGCCTTCAGAATCTGTTGTTCCATTCAGAATATATGAACGGTACGATATGTCAAGAGCCATATAGAAGATACGCTTGTAACCGGCTGGCAACTTCTCGAATGGTGGGTTCTGCCCATCTTTCGTTTCCAGACAGAGTCCATCTTCTTCATAAACGCTGACAAATACATTCTGCACATCGATTCCTGGCAGCTTCTTGGAAAAATTGACAAGACACTCCCGAATGGAAGATATTTCTGGGTTATACTTATTGAAATCTTTAAGAGCATTTTCCAATCTTGCCCGATGAAGATCCACATCCTCACGATATTCATTTTCATTGATATCACCTGAAGCCTTTAACTTTTCACAATTAGCCAAAGCCGACTCTTCTTGCATCACATTCATCTTAGCTCTATTCCATATTGTCCAGATTTTAGTTAATCTTGTTATCCAAAGGTCTGAATAAGCCGTTTCATCATCCCAACCAAGATAACCAAGATTACGCAAAGACAACTGGGTCTTTGACAAAGTTGATGCTTTAGTAGAAATATGCGGAAAACTGTCAGAGAAATAAGCAAATACAGGGAAAGTACCGGTTTCCTTAATTCTTGACATCAACAGCTTATAAGCAGTTTTATATTTCGAAGGCTGCAATGCAAATGTTGATGTTAATGCATACATATCCCAATCTAAGGTAGTTCCCAAAAAGTCTGCTTCTGCATGGATACAGATGTCAGGAAGAGATAAACCAGACTTTTCATCTCTAACGATGTCTTCCTTCTTTCTATATTGATTAGGTCTAAGAGATGGGAATCCCGAAGACAAAGTGAGTTCGCCTTCCTCCACTTTGTCATTTTTAAAAGCGAAGCTCAACGCCTTATGTATGGCATGTATCAATGTTGACTTGCCCGAACCATTCTTGCCAAACAGTACGGTTACACCGGGTGCAAATTCTATGGTGTAGTCGCGGAAGCAACGGAAGTTGCTGATATGTAAATTCTTTAGATACATCGTATGTTGTTTTTAATATCTTACATCTATGTTTACAGTCAAAGTCTTGTTGCCATCCTTCAGCGTGCGGAGGTTCTTCTGAAGTTCTTCACGATGGGTGAAGCCGAAGCTGTAGCCGAAGATCACGATGTTGTGTGGAGAGAACGGCTCACCATTATACTTATCCATCAATGCGGCTATGCTGCTTTCGTTGAAGTCATGGTCAGGACAGATCATATAGAGGTGGTCATCCTTCCAGTAGGCTTTATAATCGCCAAGCATCACTTCCTCGGCATCCTCGGTCAAGCCATAGCCGTCAGCGACGAGCCATGTGCGAAGAACGGTCTCAACGCCGAAATCTTCTGCTCCTAACGGAGAGAAAAAGTCTTTAGAGGGGTCGAGCTTCTCCATCAGCAGCAATGCGTCCTCCTTCGGCTCTTCCAAGGTGTAATGCTTGAAGCCAAGGTCGCCAGCAAAAAGCGGATTGTCTGCCTTTATCTTCTTGGCGGCACGCTTGATGCGCTCCATGCCAACTTCGTCAATGGTTTTGTAACCTGCTTTAGCAGCTTCACTTTCAGGCTTGCATTCTTCTTGTAACTGAACAAGTATGAATTTGCGATTGCCGCCATCCTCTGAGTTCTTCTGCATTACTGCATGAGCTGTCGTTGAACTACCACCGAAGAAATCTACAACTATACACTCCTTTGGTGCGGCAATCTCCAAGACTCCCTTTATAAGATTAATAGGTTTTGGCGTTTCAAAAACTTGCTTGCCTTCAAATAGTTCTTTTATTTCTGATGCAGCTTGCCTCGTCGAACCATATTTTTTATTTGCCCATAGATTTTCCGGTGTACGTCCTTCCTGATCACAAAGATATATTTTTCTGATTATTCCAGAACAATCTTCTTTGAAAATTATTTCTCCTGTAGAAATCTTCTCTTTGAGTGTATCTTCAGACCATCTCCATCCATTTTCTGGCGCTTTTATTACGGTGCCATTTGGAGCCTTTATGTCATAGCACAACGTTTTTCGATATGATGGACTTCTAACATCACCACTTCTCCATAATCCTTTCGGGTCACAATCAGGATTTGAATAATTCTTATTATCCTCTTCTGTTCTATCAGTATGAAAATCGTGAACTTTATCAATATCCTTACAGTAGCACAACGTATAATTGTAATGTCGAGAAAAATGAGGTTCATCATTTTTACTTTGCTGTGTATGTTTCCAAATGACATCAGCAATAAAATTTTCCTCACCAAACACCTCATCACAAAGTCTCTTCAGATTAGCCTGCTCATTATCATCAATGGATATAAATATCACGCCATCGTCAGTCAGCAAATCGCGGGCGAACGAAAGACGAGGCAACATAAAGGTGAGCCAAGCCGCATGGCTGGCACTGCCACGACGGGTCATGGAGAGAATGCGCTCCGCACGCTCAAGACTTACATCCAAGCGTTTAGCAAGCTCCTCTGCAGTGAAGTTGAACTTGTCATTATATACAAAGCCATCTGAACCGGTATTGTATGGCGGGTCTATATAAATCACCTTCACCTTGCCACCATACGACTTCACCAGATGCTGAAGAGCATCCAGATTATCACCGCTGATATACACATTCTGGCTGTCCTTGTTCTCCGGCTTTGCATTATGCTCCTCGTCAGGACGGATGAGCGTGGTCGTGTCCATGTTGGTAAGCATACGGGCATAATTCTTACCCAACCAGTTGAAACCGCTGGTCTCGTCGGTGATGGTTGTTCCTCCTGGCAGAGCAGCCTTGAAAGCCTCTATATCAAATTCTCCATCAGTATGGAAGCACTGTGGAAAATACTTCTTCAGCACCTTCAATTCTTTCAGTCCCGCTGCGGCATCAGCGTTGTGATTCATTATATCTTTTATCATATTCAAGTATTCTAATCGTTAATCAATTATTGCCTCCAGACACACCAAGTCGTTCACCCCCACATCAAGAAGTTTGGCTATCTATTTAATAAATAAACTTATGCAAATACTTTGCAAACGAGTGCAAAGAGACTTACTCTCAATTTGCCGAGTGCAACTACGTATTATGCAAATATAGTCAATTCTCTTGGATAACGTGAACTATTCGCAATAAAAACGATGTTGAGTTTTCGTTTTTTAGTGTTTGACTGGTATTATTTCAAATAAAAAACTTATTTTTACATATTGAATAAAACAACATTTTTAAAACAAATAACAATATGACTAAAAGCAACAAACAAACTATACATCACGATTATCACGTTTGCAAACATAACAACTGCCCTATGGCAACTTCGTGTTGCACCAAATTGCCTACACCACTCTGATAGAGCAGGAAGAGTTTCTGCGCCTTATCAACCACATCAAGTGCGCCAAGAACGAGGAATGCCCATACTACCGATGCTCAACCCCGTGAAATTCGCCAGAGGATTCACCAACTTCCAAAAGCACATGTTCCCACAGCAGTACGACCAGTTCATGACAGCCCTTGTTCTGCACTTCGGACGCAACCAATATTTCAAGCGCAGACGCGGTGACATACTTCTTCCACCTGAGGAGCAAGAAGTGATAAGACTGATGCTTGAAAAGGTAGGAGCTGACTCTAAGATGGACTTTGATAAATACGAGGAACACATCAATTGGGATGTCTGATTTATGCATATAAGTTCTTTGCCAGTACCATATTAGTAACACTCCAGTATCAGCTAACAGAAACTCCAGTATCAGCTAACAGAAACTCCAGTACCAGTTAGATGATACTAAAAGAGGTACTGAGTGTAATTGAATATGCTTATCTGATAGTTGAGAGGTTCGGTACTGATACCATTGAGGTAATTGAGGATGACATCGAACGACTATACGAAGTGGCTGGCATGGGCAAGAAGATTCTCATTCTCGCTGGCAAGGCTCAGCCGAAGATTATCAGAGAGGATAAACTGAATGAATTGATAATAATAAAATAAAGGGCGAAGAATTTCATTGAAATAATCTGATGGAAACAGAAAGAATTTTACTTCGCCATTGGCAGGAATCGGATGCAGAGGCGCTCTTCAAGTACGCATCAGACCCTGACGTAGGACCACGAGCAGGATGGCCTGCACATAAGTCTGTAGAAGAAAGCAGGGAGATTATCCAGACATACTTCCATAATGAAACGACATGGGCGATTGTGTTGAAAGAGACTGGCGAGGCTATCAGCTGCATCGGCTACTACACCCTTGAAGCCAGCATCATCCCTATCGGAGAAAACGACTGCGAGGTGGGCTATTGGGTAGGAAAGCCATTTTGGAATAAAGGAATCTGTACCGAAGCCTTAAAGCTGATGCTCGACTACTGCATCAACGAGAAGCATTTCGAAAACATTTGGGCAGATCATTTTACAGGCAATCCTGCATCAGGAAAGGTCATGGAGAAATGCGGTTTCTCTGACACGGGAATACTGAACCGATGCAGCCAGCTTGTGGGTGGCGACAAGGAAATGGTCAAGGTATTTAAGTACAAAGGATAAAGAAATAAACTGACTTTAAAACATATTGATTATGAAGAAGATAAAGTAAAACAATGGCGTGGAAATGCCACAACTGGGATATGGTGTTTATCAGGTGGAACCAGATGAGTGTGAGCGTTATGTGGTGGATGCTCTTAGCGTGGGCTCCATTGGCAGAAGGCCAGAACGACTTGTTCACCAACTCTCTTCGACTTTGAACTTGACGCAGACGACATGCAGAAAATTGCTGCGCTCGACACCGCCCAGAGTCTCTTCCTCGACCATCATAGCGGAGAAACAACCAAGCAGTTTATGGAGTGGAGAGTTGTGGTGAAACCTACAGAATAATTATGACACTAGATACTTCTACATATTACGTTTGGATAGGTGGCTAATGTGATATTTCTCTTTAAACTTTCAGGCTCAATTTGCGTCTAATTCTTAGATGATGGTGTTTAAGCACCCATGGCTTTTTAGGTATTATAAAATTTTATTTTGTAGCTTATGAAAAGAATTTTTCGAATATTGATGATTGCCATTTGCTGCATGATTTCATGCCATATGGTGGCGAATGCAGGCAACGACAAGCCTATCTCAGTAAATGCACTTCCTGTAAAGGCTCAGACCATACTCCAAAAACATTTCAATGGTCAGAAGGTGATACTTGCAACGATTGAATCGGGAGTTGTCAGCAGAAGCTATGATGTGGTTCTGCAGAATGGCACGAAGCTGGAGTTCGACAAAAAGGGAAATCTTACAGAGATTGACTGCAAGCAGGGAATCGTGCCAGTCCAGTTGATTCCGCAAGCCATCAAGAACTACTTGAAGGATAATTATGCAGGACAATCAGTAAAGAAGATTGAAATAAAGAAGAATGAATATGAGGTGGAACTGACAAACGAATTGGATTTGACCTTCAACAAGCATTTCCAATTAATTGATATTGATTGATAAAGAAGTTAACAGATATTGAACTGATATTGAACAGATATTGATTGATTGGAAAACTAATAGATACTTTCTGATTAGCAAGAATAAATAAACCGACTATCTTTAAGCTCATTGTCTAAAGATAGTCGGTTTTTGTAATTTTTCAGGTCTTGCTGAAAAAATGGGAATTGCACATGACTGGCAGAATTCAAGCATTGTTATCTGATTTTTCATTAATGTTAAATGCGATTAAATCAGATAATTCTTGTTAAACAAATCATATATTATCTCGTTTGTTTATACCTTGGCACCCAAATTTATAATCCAAAAGGAATATCTTATGTTCTAATTGTTATAATACAAAGGATAATACTTTAATTAAATAAGAAAAGGAAAAGGATAATACTTAATTAAATAAGAGAAGAAATATGAGAGAAACAACAGAAAGTTCAGTTGCCTGCAATCATCATAAAGTAGGCTTCCTGGGATTGCTCGTCACACTAGGCATCGTGTTCGGAGACATCGGAACATCACCCCTCTATGTGATGAAGGCCATCCTCCACACAGGAGAAACCATCAACGAGAGCACCATCTTGGGAGCTTTGTCATGCATCATCTGGACGCTCACTCTACAAACCACTATCAAATATGTATGCGTGGCGCTACGAGCCGATAATAATGGCGAAGGAGGCATCCTCGCTCTCTACGCTCTGCTGCGCCGACTCAAGAGCAAGTGGATTTACATATTGGCTATCATCGGCGCCAGCACTTTGCTGGCAGACGGCATCATCACCCCTGCCATCACAGTTACCACAGCCATCGAAGGACTCGAAAGCATCAGTCCCCACCTGCCAGTCATTCCCATCACCCTTGCCATCATCACCATCATCTTCTTCGTGCAGCGCTTTGGTACAGAGAGCATAGGCAAATCGTTCGGAGTATTCATGCTGATATGGTTCCTGCTGCTGGGCGTAACGGGAGCTTTCAGCATCACCTCTTACCCATTGATACTGAAGGCTTTCAATCCCTATTACGCAGCCATGCTGCTGGCAAAATCGCCAGAGTGGTTCTTGATTCTGGGCGCCGTATTTCTCTGTACCACCGGTGCAGAGGCTCTCTACTCCGACTTGGGGCATTGCGGCAGAAAGAACATCGCCATCAGCTGGGGTTTTGTAAAGACGATGCTCATCCTCAACTATTTGGGTCAGGGAGCATGGGTGCTGAATCATACGCATACCGCCTTTTCGGTTAATCCGTTCTTTTCCATCATGCCCCAGAGTATGCTGATTTTTGCCATCATCATGGCCACGGGTGCGGCAATCGTTGCCAGTCAGGCACTCATCAGCGGTACCTTCTCCATCTTGAGCGAGGCCATGAACCTGCATTTCTGGCCGCGTATGCGAATCAAGCATCCTACCCATGTCAAGGGGCAGCTCTACATCCCGATGATCAACCTTGCCATGTACATCGGTGTGGTCATCGTCATTCTGCTCTTCCGCGACTCCTCGCACATGGAGGCAGCCTACGGACTCGCCATTACCATCACCATGCTGATGACTACCCTGCTGCTCGGTTTCTACCTGCACAGCAAGGGCGTGGCGCGGATCTTCACCCTGCTGTTTATGGGCGCCTACTGCACCATCGAGGGAGTCTTCCTGGCAGCCAATCTATCAAAGTTTCTCGCAGGAGGATGGTGTACGATGCTCATTGGCGGAATCCTCTTCCTGATGATGTATGTGTGGATTCGTGCCATGAAGATACGCCGCCAATACATCAGCACCAAACCGCTGGTTGAGTATTACAAGATTATCTCCGACATCAAGGCCGACGAGAGTATCCCTAAATATGCTTCCAACCTGGTTTATGTAAACCATGCCGGCAAGGAAGGCACCGTGGATGACAAGCTGCTCTACTCCATCATCAACAAGCAGCCGAAACGTGCTGACCACTACTGGCTTATCAACATGGAGTTTGTAGACACGCCTGACACGCTGGAGTACAGTTGCGAGACATTGATTCCCGACACCCTCTACAGCGTAACGATGCATATTGGTTTCCGCATAGAACCTAGGGTGAGCCTCTATCTGCGACAGGTGGTGGAAGACCTGGTGGCCGACGGGAAGGTAGATTTGAGAAGTACCTATCCTTCGCTGCGGAAAAACGGGATTCCTGGTGACTTTCGATTCATCATCATCCACCGAATATATTATCCGGAGAGTTCCGGCAACCGTCAACAGAATTTACTGATGAGCATCTACGCTCTCATCAGCAAGATAGGCATTGACGAGCCGAAGGCATTGGGTCTCGACACATCTATGGTAGCAGTGGAACGTGTGCCGCTCATCATCAACCATCGTAACAGAAGCAGCAGACGTATCACCCTAAAGATGGATGAATAGAAGAAGTGAGGTATGAAGGGGGAGTTTACTCATTACGAGCAAACTCCCCCTTCATGTATATGTGTACATGTATTCATGAATCCGGTCATTAAGGATTTCCGGTTATTCAAGATGTCCATCAACAACCCTCAACCAGATAAATAAGGTTAAAGACTGACTTCAGGCTTATTGCCTAAAATCAGTCGGTTTTGCTATTTTAGAAATCACATGTATCTGGATCAGAACCAATTCTGTCAGCCTTCAGCGATGCGATTTCAAGCATTTCCTGCTGAGAGAGTTCAAAGTCGAATACATCGAAGTTTTCCTTAATTCGACTTGGAGTTACCGACTTTACCAGTGGCAGCACGCCTGTCTGCATCACCCAGCGGATAACTACCTGAGCCACGCTCTTGCCATGGTTGGCAGCAATGGTCTTCAAGAGAGGATTGTCCAGCACGTTGCCTCTTCCCAACGGGCTCCATGCCTCCACAAGAATGTTGTTCTTCCGGCAGAACTCCACACACTCCTTCTGGGTGAATCCGGGATGATACTCTATCTGGTCAACCATCGGACAGATGTTTGCCTTCGCCATTACTGGCTCTGCATGATGCTGCATGAAGTTGGAAAGACCGATGCTGCGGACCAAGCCCTCCTCGTGCAGACGCTCCATCGCTTTCCATGTCTCTACATTCAGCTGATTTGCTTCCTTGCCAAACTGCAACTCGTTGGCTGGCCAGTGAATAAGATAGAGGTCGAGATAATCAAGCCCTAAATCGCTCAAAGTCTTGTCAAACGCCTTCAAGGTCTTGTCGTAGCCACGCTCCGTGTTCCAAACCTTGCTGGTAACAAAGAGATTCTCACGCTTGATTCCACTTTCCTTGATTCCCTCGCCCACGCTCTTCTCATTCTTATAGATAGCAGCGGTGTCGATGTGGGTGTAGCCTGCAGCAATGGCTGATTTCACAGCTTCAACGCAGGTTGCTCCATCAGGAGTAAGAAAAGTTCCGAAGCCCAGTGTAGGAATCTTCACTCCATTATTCAATAATATTTCCTTTTCCATGTTAAAACTTATCTTTCTTATTCGAGAATTAATTATCCCTTGATTAATCTATCATTCCTTTCTGTTACAATAATGCTCGTATAAGACATTGAGAAATAATATAGAATACTATTGAGACCAATCACTTAATAATAGCATTCATATTTTCATTGCCCCATGCCACAAGGCTGTCAAGCGTAGGGATGAGAGACTTGCCTACTTCTGTAAGACTGTATTCAACCTTGGGAGGTACCACAGGGTAAACCTTTCTACTGATAAGCTTATTACTCTCAAGATTCTTCAGAGTCTGCGAGAGCATCTTCTGTGAACAGTCGAGCATGTGTTCGTGAAGTTCAGAGAACCTCAGTACGTTGTTCTCGCTCTGGCCAATGGTGTAAAGGACGAGCATTGACCACTTATCACCAAACTTGCTAATCACCTGGCGGATTGGGCAGGCAATGTATTTTGCATCTACTTCTTTGCTTACTTTTCTCATATCATGAATTGTATTTGATGGTGCAAAGATAGTGCAAACCGAAGGCAGAATATCAAGCTTGCTTGAATATTATGCTGAGGTGCAGCCTATCTTCTGCAAAGATAGGTATTTCTTACCATAGCACACATACTTACTAAAAGAAACTTAGTTAATGATATTTAACGTTGATTTTGCTAAGGTGACTTTGGTAAGCTCGGTTGGTTAGGTTCTCACCCGACAGATAGAGCGAAAGGATGCGCTTGCCATGACATTTGATGTCGGTACCCATATATACGTTCAGCAACGTGTATGAAGGAGTGGCTGTCTCGATCTCATTGGTGGCATAATAATGATTTTGGCGAAGATAGCAACTTGTGGAAAACTTCAAGAAAAGATTGTCGAAGGTGCGACCATTGCACACAAACTCGTATTTGACATCCGCATTCCAACAAGGCGCAGGGGTGAATGGCAGATATTTCGACTCCTGAGGTTGGCGCAACTGGATGGCGTTGACGTAAGAGAAACTATTGCCGATATGCAAGCGTGGCAAGGGATGGACATCCTTTTCTTTGGCGACTTCTACCAACCAAGAATTTTGGTTTACAACTTAAAAAACGTTTTTGGTCGGATTGTTGCAAGGCTTATTAAAAACTTTGTGTAAATTTGCAATTGCCTGAAGGAGCAGCCATTGCTCGTCAGACAGTACCTGCAAAGGATAGCATCCGGCTATTCTACAATATTAAACAGGTAAACAACAAATACAGACAACAGGAAATGAAAGAAGTATTATTGGTCAGTATAGGTAGCTTTTTCGGCGGTGGCATGAGATATTGTATAGCAAAGGCCATTCAGTCGTCTGCCGCCATCGCCTTCCCTTTCGGCACGATGGCTGTGAATGTATTGGGCTGCCTTGTCATAGGATTCCTTTCCGGGCTTAACTGGAACGGCCATGGCTTGATGTCTTCCTCCACCAAGCTGTTGCTCACCACGGGATTCTGCGGCGGTTTCACCACCTTCTCCACCTTCATGAACGAAGGTTCAACGCTACTGAAAGACGAGCAATACCTCTATATGGTGCTCTATGTCTTTGGCAGCATTGCCGTAGGATTTGGGGCAGTGCTTGTAGGTCACTTTCTTGCCAAATTGGTTGTCTGACAGGCAAGAAACCTTTCTTGAATTGGCTTCTTGTTTCAACCGTCCATTGCCAAATGCATACATCGCATTAAAAAACCATCCACCATCATCCTCTCTTGCCCACAGACGTAAATGTGTATAGATACGTCCATCAACTCAGAGACTGGCAAGTTGACCGAAGTAATCAACCTATAGAATCTTCAAGGCTATAGCAGCACAAGCTTCGGCGTCGGCAAGCGCATGGTGATGTTGGGTCAGGTCATAGCCACAGCGGGCGGCTATGACATCGAGCGTGTGCCTTCCTTTGGGCCAAACACGGCGCGAGGCCACACAGGTGCAATAGAAATCGTAGTCGGGATAGTACATTTGATAAACGCGAAAGACGGCTTTCAAGCAACTTTCGTCAAATGACTTGTTATGGGCCACAAGTGGCAGCCCAGCAATTTTGGGCGCTATTTGCTTCCACACTTCCGGAAAGACGGGGGCATTATCGGTGTCGGCAGCCGTCAGACCATGCACCTTGGTACACCAGTAGGTGTAATATTCGGGTTCGGGCTTGATGAGCGAGTAGAACTCGTCCTCTATTTTACCGTCTCTCACCACCACTACACCAACTGCGCACACCGAAGTCCGTTCGTTGTTAGCGGTCTCAAAGTCTATTGCAGCAAAGTTGCCGTTCAGGCGAGGTCTCGGTTTGGCCGATTGCAGAGCTTCAGCCAAGCGTTCCGTCTTAAAGTATTCCATTACACGTTTTCTTTCGTTTCGTTTTCCATTGGCTTGTTGTCACCCAAAAAATCGAAGGGTTTGGCACGAGCCCGACCTTGTCTGCTACTATGAAAGCAGGCGCAAGCATTTACAAAGATAGATAATTTTCAACGATTGTCTGCACTTTTCTCCTTGTTTTTCACTAACTTCGCAGAGCACTTCCGACCACTAACGGTAGCAACAGAAAGAATAGGGAACAAACCAAATGACATAAAAACCATGCTCACAAACCCAGTAGAAGACAGAAACGAAAAGTTGGCACAGACGGTCATCCGCCATCTTCGTCAACGCCATTTTGATGGTTATTACTGCAAAAACGTCGACGAACTGAAAAGCTTGATAAAGACGTTGATACCCGAAAAGAGCAGCATCACTTGGGGCGGATCGGTCACAGTGCGCTCCACTGGCATCAACAAGCTGCTAAAGGAGGGCAACTACACCGTTTACGACCGCGACGATGCCACCACCGACGAAGAGAAACAAGCGGCCTATCTAAAGGCTTTCTCCTGCGATTACTACCTCTCTTCGGTCAATGCCATGACTGAAGACGGCCAGATTGTGAACATCGACGGCAACGGCAACCGTGTGGCAGCACTCACATGGGGACCAAAACACGTTGTTTACATCGTTGGCATCAACAAGATTTGTCAGGATCTCGATGCAGCCGTCAAGCGTGCCCGTTCAACGGCAGCCCCTGTCAATGCCCAGCGTTTCAACCTCAACACGCCTTGCAAGGCTGACGGCGTCTGCCACAATTGCCAGTCGCCCGACAGCATCTGCAACTACATCTGGATTCAACGGCTGAGCCCCAACCATCGCCATACGGTCATCCTCGTAGCTGAAGACTTGGGCTACTGATGTCTTCAGCTTCCGTCAGTGAGCGGAGAACGTCAACGGTCAGTCAGCAAAAAACTTCTTGTATTCGTTTTCAAAGTTGGGCGTGAAAATGCCCTTCCCCATGTTGTCAGCTATCTCCTGCCGTGACCAGAAGCGTCCACCGTTGAGTTCTTCTGTGTTGGGACTAACCGTTCCGTCGTAGACACAGCGGTGCACATAAACCAGTTCCCTTTCGCGCTGGCTTTCAAAGACGTAATGGCCCAAACTTTCAGGATTGAAATGGGTGATGCCAAGCTCCTCCCTCACCTCACGATGGAGCGCCTGCTCCACGTTCTCGCCCAGGTCTACATGCCCTCCAACAGCGGTATCCCATTTGTCGGGCTGAATGTCTTTCCACTCAGGACGGTGCTGAAGATAGAGTTCTCCCTTGCTGTTGAAAACATGAAGGTGAACTACGGGGTGGAGAATCTTGCTGCCATCGTGGGCATGACCGCGACTTACGGCCCCGAGAAGATTGCCGTTCTCGTCTACGATGGGAAACTGTTCGTCTTTATTGTCTTTCATTGTCGTGTCTGATTTTCATGCAAAAATAGAAATAATTTTCCTACCTAAAGGGTGTGAAGATAAATTATTTGCACTTTTGCAGCCTTGTTTTTCTCGTAATTCTTACAATTTTTCGTTATCTTCGCAGCATAAAACGAAAAGAGCTATGAGAAAAAAGTCAAGAGCAATGGATAGCCAATGGGCATTGGAGGTCATGCACAAGGCTCCGTATATAACCGTAAGTTTCACTGACGTCAACGGCCTACCCTACGGCTTACCGTTGTCGCTTGCCTCCAAAGACGATGTCCACTGGTATTTTCATGGTGCACTGGAAGGCAAGAAGCTGGAGGCCATCGAGGCCCATCCCGAAGTTTGTCTGTCGGCCGTCACCCGCTGCACCCCCACCGTCGGACCGAAAGACGGAAGTTTTACGCTACAGTTCAAGTCGGCAGTTGCTTTCGGCACGGCTGCCATCATTACCGATGAGACGGAGAAGACAAAGGCTTTGGAGCTGATATGCCAGCGTTTTCTGCCACAACACATGAATGCCTTCAACGAAAGCATCGCCCGTTCATTGGGGCGGACGGCAGTGGTTCGCATCACCCTTACGTCTCCTCCTGAGGGCAAGCGCAAGCAATATGACAAGAACGGAGAAGAAATGAAGTTCGGTAGGATGGAGTGAACCTCCCGAATGGTTCGGCTTTCTTTCAGGCAAACCTCACCGTAAACACGTGGCAACCTTCTTCGTAGGAATAGGCTATCTGCCAGTGGTGGTAGTCGCATATCGACTTCACGATGGCCAGCCCTAAGCCGTTGCCACCTTTGCTGTGGCTGCTTTTGTAGAAACGTCTGAAAACATCGGCCGACGGTAATGGTCCTCCTTCACTGTTGTTGCTTACCACCAACACGTTGTCGTGAAACAGGATGGAGACCGTTCCGTCTGTTCGGCTATGACGGATGGCATTAACTGCCAGATTGCTAATCATACATTCAATCAAAGTCTTGTTGCCTCTCACTGGTGGCGAGGCCGTGATGTGGGCAGTCACCTCCAACCTGTTGGCCAGCAACCGGATGGAAGGAAGCATCTCTGTCAGTTGGTCTGCCACGCTGAGTTGCTGGTCGATGCGATACTGCACGTTGTCAAGTCTTGCCAGAAGGAGCAGGTCTTGGTTGAGGTGCGACATTCTTCTCACCTCGTGATAGATGCTTTCCAAAAGCTTCGACTGGTTTTCTGTCACGTTCGCGTCCTGTAGCAGCAAGCCAAGTTCCCCCTGCACAATGGCCAAAGGCGTCTGCAGCTCGTGCGAGGCATTCTCGGTGAACTCTTTCTGCACCCTAAAGCTGTTGACGCTTTGCGTAAGTATGTTGTCTAATGTGCTGTTGAGCTCGGCAAACTCTTTCACCTTCGTAGGCTCAAACACGGGCACATTGCCTTTCTCCACCTTGAATTGTCTTAGCTCAGCAAGCGTAGCATAGAACGGCTTCCACAGTTTTTTAGGAATGAGGTGCATCACCAGGAACGCCGAAACCACAAGTATGGCAACCGTCAAGAGCACTTGCCACACCAGACCGATAACAGTATCTACTTCCAAGTCGAGTTCCGATTGGGGCACATGCGCCTTTAGGGCAACTTTTATCAGGTCTTCTGCATAGTAGTTGGTGATAATCAGATAGAACACAGGAGTGGCGATGAGCAAGATTACCATCATGAAGACAGAGAAGCGCTGCATCAGCAGCCGAGTCAAGGTTTTCTTTTCTTCAGGCATTGACAATAGTGTTTTAGGATTGAATGCAATAAGTTTTATAGGGTGACAATGACGGCGGAGTACAGAATTGTTTTAGGGTTCCACCCATTTATAGCCTACCCCATACACCGTTTTAAGGAAGTCGGGACAGTGGCAGCGGGCGAGTTTTGCCTTTAGGTTCTTAATGTGGTTGTACACAAAGTCGAAGTTGTCAAAAAGGTCGGCCATGTCTCCGCTCAGATGTTCGGCAATGGTTGACTTCGCTATCACCTTGTCTTTGTTGCCGATAAAGAATAGTAGCAACTCATACTCGGTCTTGGTCAACTTCACTGGTTGGCCGTTCACCGTCACCTGCCGTTGCAGCAAGTCTACCACAATGGGGCCGAACGTCACCACATTGTTGGAGTTGTAGTTTTTTCTTCGCATCAAGGCATAGATGCGCATAGACAATTCGGGCAGCGCAAACGGTTTGGGCAAATAGTCGTCAGCCCCTATCTCCAGCCCTGCCAGCTTGTCGTCGAGCGAACCTTTTGCCGAGATGATAATCACACCGGCAGGATTGTTCTTGCGTTTTATCTCGCAAAGGATGTCAAGACCATTCCCTCCTGGCAACATCAAGTCGAGCAAAATGCAGTCATACTGGTAAACACCAACCTTCAACTTAGCGTCTTGAAAGTCGAAAGCCTGCTCGCAAAGATAGCTTTGCGTCTCCAGATAACGGCTTATAGTGTTGGAGAGCATTTGCTCGTCTTCAATGATAAGCACCTTCATATACAGCTATTTTTCTTTTTCGGTACAAATATACTACTTTTCAACGGTTTTCTTTCTTTCCGTAACATTTTGTTTGTCGGCAAACGGTGAGGCTACCTCTGTTCTGCAAGAGACGTAATGCCATCGTTCCCCCACCCTTGCTATGAGGCCTTTACAGATGGATTCACACCTTGTCCTTCCACCAAGACGAGGTTGCGCACATAGGCCACAAGACCGAACGATTGGCCCAATATCAGCACAATGTCGTGCCTGATGATGGCATAGACCACTATAGACAACGATCCGACAAGGCTCAATAGCCAAAAACCAGCTGGTAGCGACGACTCACCCCTGCGGCGGGAATAGAGCCACTGATAGACAAACCGCATGGTGAAGACAAACTGTCCGGCCGAACCAAATAGCAAAAGCCATAACGGAACTTTAGGATTGTGGAAGAACTGGGCTACAAAGGCCGGTGCGTCAGAGAGGACAAAGCCTGTTGCCACGACGGGTGTGGCAAGAAGGAGGGCTCTCACCGCCATCGGCACATGCCGCCATACGCCCTTGACATTCAGATTCCACAGATAGATATAATAGGAAATGAGTTGGCCAAACACGATGGAAAAATCGTTGCGCAACCAGCCGTAAAGGCACAGAAGGTAGGCCCCTATCAGGCTGAACACCCAAAACAGCGACGGCGACACCACGCGTTTGGCTCGCTCAGACAAGAGCCATTGCACCAGAATGCGTGCCGAAAAAAACCCCTGGGCCAGAAGCCCTGTCAACGTAACAAGCAGTCCTGACATCATTTTCCTCCCGTTTTTCCAATGTTGTCTTCAGCTATGGCATAGTTGATGTAGCGGCTGCGCATCCACCGATAGGCAAAACAGTCGATGAACGGTCCCACAAGACGGTTCCACAGATGATACTTTGACACGCCGGCCGTGCGCGGATAGTGGCGTACAGGCACTTGTGCGAATGTGCCGTTCTGAAGCATTATCATGGCAGGAAGAAACCGGTGAAGGCCCTTGAAGAAAGGTATGCTGCGGGCATAGGCAGTCTGCATCACCTTGAGCGGGCATCCAGTGTCCTTGGCCCCGTCGCCTGTCATCGCCCTGCGAAAACCGTTGGCAATGCGCGACTGCAGCTTCTTGAACGCACTGTCCTTGCGGTTGGCCCGGATGCCCGTGACAAGCGCATGACCTGGCAGTTGCTGCAGCAACAGGTTAAAATCGTCGGGGTCGGTCTGAAGGTCAGCATCTATGTAGCCCACCAATGGCGACTCAACCTGGTCGATGCCGGCTTTCAAGGCTGCACTCAGCCCACTGTTCTTTTCCAGAGAGACATAAAAGAAGTCAGTGTTGCGACGGCAGACCTTACGGATGCCGTCAAGACTTTTGTCGGTAGACCCATCGTTAACAAACAACACGCACGCCTTGCGGAGCGACTTGGGCAAAAATGCACCGAGCCGTTGCTCTACAGCATCTATATTGTCCTCTTCGTTATAAACAGGAACGATGATGGTCAACTCATAATGGGATGTACTGTTCATATTTGTATGTTTTATTGTTTTTGTCATTGATGTACTTTTTTCGGGCTTTGCACAGCAGGTTCTCCAACCGACGGCTGCACTTGTGAGCCTCCAACCACGACGAGCCAGTTGCCCACCTGCCTCTGCCGATAGCCATTAGCCAAGGGCTTGTTACGGCAAGGCATCATCAGCAGCACCTTATCTTTCAAAACTTTCCCTGCTTCTGACCCAGAAGCCAAAGTCGTTACAGGGGCCGACAGATAGGCGTCCATGTCGGCAGCATTCTTCAGATCAAGGGCCAGGAAGGCGTGCAGACCTTCCTGTCGGGCCACGTCCTTTGCCACATTACACAATGGGCCATAACCCGTTAGGGGGTTGACCTTCGGCAATACAAGCGAGGCGACAAACACTGCTGCCATCACGGCCTTTGCCATATACTCTACCGACTTGTAAGAAGAACGTTGGCCTGGTCCTGCCAGCAGTGCCAGCAAGGCGGCTATGCCTCCCAAGGAAAGCATGGCTGCCGCACAGACAACGGCCGGATGGAACAGGAAAGCTGAAAACGGGGTGTTGCGTCCCACGGTCAACAATACCGGCAGAGAGGCCACAAGCACAAAGGCGGGCAACGCCAAACACAGGCGCACGTGCCAACTGCGGGGAAAGGCGGGGAGACAATACGCTGCCGAATAGGCCATAAAGGGAATGGCAGGCAACATATAGATTTGCAACTTGCCGCTGATGGCAGACAACAGCAGAAGGATGACAAGGGCTACAAGCGGAAAGAAAAGCTGTAAATCGGACGTGCTACCTTTCTGTTTCAGCAAAAGTCCCATTGACAACACCGCCAAGAGCGACCATGGAGCCACGCAATACCACAGGCAGACAAGATAGTAATAGCACGGACGGTTATGATGGAACGCATGAACAGCACGGTCTAACGTCTGGTGAAAGAGCAGGTTGTCGAGATAGGCGCTACCTCCTTCTGTCCAAACAGCACCAAACCACAAGGCGCAACCCGCCAACAACACTGTCCATGTATGCCATCCCCACACCTCTGCCAAGCGCGACCACTGACGACGGACGGCCAAGAAGGCCACTGTAGAGCACAACGGAATGAGAACGCCCAAAGGTCCCTTGGTGAAAAGGGCCAGAAACACAAAAAGGCCAAACGTCCAACGCGAGCGCCTGTAATGGGCATCACGGCTGTAGATGTGCCAAAACGACCGTAAGGAAAGAACTATAAACCAGCACATCAGCATGTCCATGCGTACCGTGAGGGCTGCCCCCAAAAAGAAAGCACTGGTGAGCAACAACCATCGTCCGCACCGACGGGCACCGTCATCGAGTGTTTCGGCCACCCAACGGTCCATCGTGTACACCGTAGCAAGGGCGGGCAACAACGAAACCAAACCCAAAGCCCACATCTGATGACTTCCAAGCAACTGCCTAAGTGCCATCACTATCCATAGGTAAAGGGGAGGTTTGTCGGCATAGGGGATGCCATGGTTGCTGAAGGCAAAGAAACTGTGGTTGCGCAGAGCTTCGTCTGCTATGCTGAGATAACGCAGTTCGTTGTCAGGGGTGAAGTCGCGTAGCAACAACACGGGGGCTACAACAATGAAAAAAACCACATACAGTGGCCACGTTCCTCGCCATGCTTTATCTTTCAAGGTCATTATCGTTCCATTTTTGTTACCTGAATGTGGAATGGGAAGAAACTCTACCCTTGTAGCATACAAATTGGTAAGCAGCTGGTCATAGGTCAGTTTTCTTCTCCTTCCATTCCCACATCATGGGCAAAAGTAAAGCAAGATTTTGTAGAAATTCTGTATTTTCAGGTCAACAACGAGTTTATTTATGACCCATGAACACCATCTTGACCGAAAGTGAAAACTTTCTGTCCGAAAATGGTTTGCCAATAAAAAAAATGAATAAATTTGCAAACGAAGCGATTGGAAACAGTCTATCAACAAGAACAATCATAAAAAACACATCAACAATGAAGAAACTTTTGACAATGGCAGCCTTGACGCTTTTCAGCGCAATGGGCCTGCACGCACAACTGCTCACCACCACGGTGGAGCAAGGAGAGATTGAAGGAGTGGAGTACAGAGGCTTTGCCCTCTACAAAAACATACCCTACGCAGAAGCGCCTGTCGGCAACCTGCGATGGAAAGCTCCCGTAAAAAAGAAGCCATGGAAAGGCGTTTATAAGGCCGACCGATGGGGCGACCGGCCGCCACAGCCCATCGACCCCAACCAAAACGGGGCTGACTTGGGCATGAGCGAGGACTGTCTCTACCTGAGCGTGGAGACACCAGCCAAGAACAAGAACGAGAAACTGCCTGTTTTTGTCATGATTCACGGTGGAGGATTCCTCACTGGCTCTTACAGTGGCACACAGGAGAGCTTTGTTCGAGAGGGCATCATCTATTGTAGCATTGAATACCGACTGGGCGCTTTCGGCTTTATGACCCATCCCGAACTGGCCAAAGAGTCGGAAAAGAAACTCTCTGGCAACTACGGCATACTCGACCAGGTGATGGCATTGAAGTGGATTCACGACAATATAGCAGCATTCGGTGGCGACCCCGACCGCATCACCATTGCAGGAGAGTCGGCAGGCGGCATCTCGGTGAGCATGCTGTGTGCTTCTCCCCTAACAAAAGGCTTGTTCAGCGGAGCCATCAGCGAGAGCGGCAGCTCGTTCTGGCCTATCGGTAAGGAGCGCAACGGCAACACCGCCATGCTCACCGCACAGGCAGCAGAGCAAGGTGGACTGGACATCCAGAAGAAGTTGGGGGCAAAAAACATCAGACAGATGCGCAAGTTAGCGGCCATGGACATCGTGAAGAACACACCCATGGAAGCCTTTTGGCCAGTAGTGGACGGATATGCCATTACCGACGACCAATACAAACTCTACGAACAGGGTCGTTACAACGACGTGAACGTCATCATGGGCACCAATAGCGACGAAGGAAGCATGTTCTGCGGCCCCATGAAAGTGGCCGACTATGAGGCCAAGGTGCGCAGTGTCTACGGCGAATGGGCAGACAAGGTGCTGGCCCTCTACCCTGCCAAGAACGAACAGGACACCTGGTACAGTCAGGCTGACATCTTCCGTGACGGGTCGTTTGCCTGGGGAACATATGCCTGGGCCAACCTGCAGACACAGACGGGAAAAGGAAAGGTGTATATGTACTACTTCGACCAAGACAGCGAGAACACCATCTTCAGAAGCCCACGAGGCGGTGCCATCCACGTGGCTGAAATGCCTTTCGCCTATGGCTACAAGTTCGGCAACGGCAAGATGACCGATACCGACAACCACATGCAGCAGATAATGAGCCGCTACTGGATAAACTTTACGAAGACCGGCAACCCCAACCAGGACGGGCTGCCCTACTGGACTGCCTACCAAAAGGGCCAACCCACCGTCATGGTCATGAAGAACGGCTTCCATTTGGCTCCCGTTCAAAACCAGAAACAGATGGATTTCTTTGAAGTCTATTTCAAGGTCAAGAGACTAAATCCTTAAAGACGGTGTCGTGCCCAGGGCCTGGGCAACATGTGCCCAAGCCGTGGGCAACTACTGAACAACCCACGGGCATCGGTTGCCCACACCGTGGGCACTGCCACAAACAACCGCTACAGAGATATAACAAAAAAAGTCGCAGGGTGCTTCGAAGATATTTTCCGAACCACCCTGCGGCTTAATGATATATATAGGGTCTTTAATCGTTACCTGTAAAACCGGCCTATTCCCAAGTATCCCACATATTGTTGCCTTTGGCCGTAGGCGTTACATCGTCTGTCTGGTACATTCTTGGTTAACTAAAAGGAAAGCATCTGAAGGCTGAAGCCACCGACGGTGAAGCCAAAAAGCAATGGAACGAAGCCCAAAAGTTCGCATCAGTATCTTTTCAGCACCTGATAGGTCACGGGATAGATATGGTTGAACCATGGCGTCCACTCGTTGGCAGTCTCGCCCTTTGGCCGTATGCAGAGCCCGTAGAAGCGTGTGCCCGTGCGGCGGTAGTCTTTCATGCGGGCGAGCATGTCGGGCTTGGCGAGAGGCATGAGAAAGTCGGAAATCCAAAGCACGTCGGCATTCATGTATCCAGCTCCGTCGTTGTCGAGCATGTCAAAGGTGGCGTTCATCATGCCACGGGCATCGGTGCCACCGCCGATAAACGGAATATGACCTTTATGGAAGTTGATTTCATTCTCTTTCAGTCCCACAGAAGCATAGAGTTGTTGCTTCATACGGAGCTTGAGGTCGATGGTCTTCACGCCGACAGAGAAATCAATGAGGTAGCAGTCGCGGCAAAGACGTTCGGCCGTCTCCTCGATGAGCGAGAGCATCGACTGGATGATGCGCTGCGGAGGCCCGTACATGCTGGCTGAGGTATCTACACACACTATCATCGGACCAAGACGTCGGGCCGACTGAAAACTGAGACGGCGCGAGGGTTTAGATATGTGCGACTTGTAGTCGAAGGTCTGCAAGCGGTGGCGCGTGTAGCGATAGTAGAACAGATTTTCCATGTCTTTGTCGGCATAGGTGGCAAGTTCGATGGGCAACAGGCTGCCTATATCGTTTCCGATGGTGATGCCCTCGATGTCGCTGCCCGAAGAGTGGCTTATCTTCATGGTCCCTCCGGCAACCACGGCAAGGCGGTCGCGTCCGCCATTGTCGGCCACTCGTCCCATTTTCATCACCACCTCATGAAGTTGAGGGTAGCGTTTCTGTTGTCTTACGATGCTCAGTCGGCGCACAAATTCGGATTCCGACCATCTACCGTCCATCATCTTCCATGCCTGCACAGCCTGTTCGTCGCTAACGCCTTCTCCTCGAAGCGTCTTGTTGACGTTGTCGAACATGCGGTTGAGGTTCTGCTTCATGTTGGAACCAAGGCCTTCAAGATGCTTCTGCTCCTGCTGACGTAGGTGTTCGGCGATGCTCTTGCCCCAATCGTCGATGAGTTTGTCTCTCTTCTCTTGTGTAATCTGCTGGCTGAACATGCGCTTGTGAAACTCGCCATCGAAGCCGTCGTCTTTGTGTTTTTCGCCTATTTCGGCTATCAACTTCTGCCAAGAGCTATGGTCGTGCTGGCTCAGGTCTTCCACCTGCTTCATCTTCCTTGCCTCCACACGCATGGTTTGTGAGAGAAAGGCCTGGTGGTGCATACAGTCGACGATGAATCGGCCCACTGTGGTGAAGAACACCTTGGAGCACATCCGGCTCGATAGCACCCTCACCTTCACCTCTGGATCGGCCATCAGTCGGGCAAGATACCGCTGCATGGGGTCGTCATATTCTCGCCACGGCTCATCTTCGGGCCACGCCACACCACGACCAGCTATCTCGCCCGTGGCGCAAAACACCTCGAGCATCTTGAAATACATCGACAGTTCCTTACGGCGGCCACTATAGTTTTGGGTGAAGCGAAGAAAAAACGCCTCACCCTTGGAGAGCAGTTCGTCGTCTTGGAGTTTCAGCATTTCGGAAATGTCAGTCATAAAGCTTTAGCGTGTCTTGACGCGTCAAGGCAATGTTCTTGTAGATTTCGCGTACATATTCTGCCACACGCTGCTTGTCTTCTTCAAAAACAAAGATATTCTCGCTAATGCGTTTCTCCAAAGACCGCAAATCGTCGGCAAGGGCGTCTATCTCCTTTTCATAATTGCGTCCGCTATCTGTGGCTTCCGCTCCTAACAGAAGGTTGGCTTCACGGGCCTTCTCTATGGCATAGCAGTCGCCGAGGATATAGACATTGTTGTCGTCGCGGTTGAGCATGACCGGGGCGCTGCCCAACGGGGCGCTGAATGAACCGTCGTAGGTGCGCAGGATGAATACATTCTGGTGCTTGCTGTCTTGATAGAGAATGCCTTCGGCATCCTGTTCCTCACAACCGTGTGCAGGGAGCGACTGGTAGTCGCGCGCCATGACGTAGCAATCGCCGTCGGGATAATTCTGCACCTTATAATAGAAATTGCTGTATAGCCGCTTGTTAGCATCGCGCTCAAGTTTCCGGCTCGATATGCGGTTGGCGGCCCGTGCAGCGCGTGCCAACTTGATGTCATCGCCAAGAGAACGTTTCAGCCGCTCCAGACGGTCGTTGAATGCCATGAAAAGACTGCGGATTACAATGCGTCGTATCTCGTTGCGCTCCTCTGGCTCCTGCCACAGACAGTTGTAGACAGGCAACAGGTCTTCTAAAGCCACCTCGGCACGATCTTGCAGGAAGGCAGACGCACGCAGCAAACGCACGATGTTTTTCCAACGGCGGTCGCTCACATACACCGTGCGCAGCTCGTCGTTGCCATCGATGGCGATGGACTGTAGCGACTTGCGCAACTGGTGGATTACCTTCAACACGTTGTTGCTTACCTTTAGCGAGTCGAGTGTGTTGCTCCACTGGGCGTATTCGCGACGGGAGATTTGCAGCTTCTTGGGTACGTTGAAGTCTTCCGTCCCGTTGTCAAGCAACATACGGTCGAAGTTTTCTTCTCGGCGTATACTCCGGCTCTCGAGGCGTACGATGAAGCGATCCCACAGAGCTTCGAGGCCTTCACCCTGAGCAGGCAGTTCGTTGCTGGCCGCAATGAGGAGCTTTAGCGGAAGTTGCATGAGGCGGTTGCCGTTGCGAAACACCTTCTCGTTGATGACTGTGAGCAGCGTGTTTTGGATGGCAGGGCCCGCCTTCCATATCTCGTCGAGAAACACTACATCGGCAGTGGGCAAATAGCCTTCGGTCACCCGTTCGTAGTTGTCTGACTCTTTCAGTTTGCTGATGCTCACAGGACCGAATATCTCATCGGGCGTGGAAAAGCGCGACATAAGATATTCGAAGGTAGAGGCTCCGGCAAAAGCCGCCGACAAACGGTGTGCCACCATGCTCTTTGCTACTCCCGGCGGACCGAGCAGGATGATGCTCTCGCCGGCAACGGCGGCCAGCAGCGACAGGGCGATTTCGTTTTCCTTCTCATAGATGCCACTATTGAGCGCATCCATCAGTTGTTGTATTCTTTCTTTCAGCATTTTCGGGTGTTAAGAGTTGAACGTGTTCATGCCGACTTTGTAGCCTAAGTCGTCCAAAGTGTCGGCAAGAAGGTTCTTTCAAAGCATTCAAGGGCTTTCAGCTACATGGTCACTCTTGATGCTTTGTTTGCAAAGTTACGGTTTTATTTCATCACTATCGGAATGTTTTCTTTAAATTTCCTCAACAGATACTTTATTTTTAGATTTGCAAAAAGGACAAGTTTTATAACAAACAAAACATCATTTCAACAATCGCCCGTTGTCATTCCACTCTCCATAGAGCTTGCCTTGTCTGGTGTTTTCGACAAATTTCTGCAACCGGGATTTGAAAAGTTCGGGACGCCTGTCCTTGTTGTACTGTATGGTATCTATACGAACACGTTTATACAAATCTGGCAACTGTTGGAAATTCTGCCACAGCTGCTTTTCCTTCTTCAAAACCTTCAGTATCTGCCTGTCAATGACAAAGCTTCCTTCAGATAAATATGATGACTTGTTTGCAGGACTTTTGCAAAGTTACGCGTAATTTTGTTCCTATCCGTATATTTTTCATAAAAGTGGCTACACCTCGGCATAAAATCAAACGTTTTAGTTTGCGTTACAGTTTTTTGCAGTACCTTTGTATTTGAAAGTGCAGACGGGGCTTCATGACATCCTAACGAGCTTGATGGCAACCCGTCTTCTTTTATAAACAACAGGTAAAAAACATTTGGGATAATGGAAAATCTTGAGGTAATGGTGGTGCTCTTCATCATCGTTGTTTTGGGTTATGTATTATGTAAGCTCGGATATATGGGCGACAAGTTCGACCAAAAGTTGTCGGCAATTGTCATCGACATCACTTGTCCGGCACTAATTCTCTCGTCGGTGATGGGCGACGTCCTACCCGACCGCACCCTCATCCTTCCACTGTTAGGTGTGGGATTTCTAACGTATTTCATTCTGTTGGTGTTCGGCTTCTTCGTGCCACGACTTATCACCAAGAACCACGATGACCAAGGCATGATAGGCTTTGCCCTAATGTTTGCCAATGTGGGATTCATCGGTTACCCTATTGTGTCGTCCATCTTTGGCCCGAAAGCCATCTTCTACGCCGCCCTGCTCAATATGCCCAACACATTCTTTATCTTCACAGCTGGCGTGATGCTCGTAAAGGGGGAATACAGCATACGGCAACTCAACCCCAAGGTGTTGTTCTCGCCGGCAATGATTGCAGCCTTTGTCGCAGCCCTCATCGTGGCACTCAACCTGCACACGCCCGATTTGATAGCGCGCCCAATTACTATGGTGGGCAACATCACGGTGCCTGCCGCCCTAATGGTGATTGGCTCGTCGATGGCGCGTCTGCCGTTGAAGCAGATTATAGGCAGTTGGAAGGTTTATGTGTCGTCGGCAGTAAGGCTCGTTGTTGTTCCCGTCTCACTATATTTCCTTTTCAGGGTATGTGGCGTGAGCGATGCCATCAACGACATCAACACCGTTGTCATTGCCATGCCAGTGGCATCTTTCGGCACGATGTTCTGCATGAAATATGGGCGCAATCCAGCGCTGATGACCGAGATAACATTCATCACCACCGTAGCATCTATCCTCACCATTCCGCTGATTACCATGCTGTTCAGGTAAGGAGGTTCAATCGGACACTGACAGGCATACCTTTTGAAATACAGCAATGACATAACTATCTAATAGAAGTCTATCATGAAGGTTTGTCATGATTCCTAAAAAAAGTAGAGTGATTATTCTGAACAACTATGAAACAAGACGATATAGACATGACCTGGAAAACCTTGGATAGCAAGTATCTGTCCAAGAAGCCATGGTTCACAGTTAGAGTTGACAAGGTGCAACTACCCACAGGAGCCATTATCGACGAATATTACATATTGGAATATCCTGAATGGGTAAACACCATTGCCATAACCAAAGATGGGCAGTTTGTCTTTGTGCGCCAGTATCGCCACGGTATCCGTAAGACAGTCAACGAACTTTGTGCTGGTGTAGTTGAGGAAGGGGAAGAACCCATAATAGCTGCTAAGCGGGAGTTGCTGGAAGAAACAGGATTTGGCGGTGGTGAGTGGATTCCTTGGATGACGATTTCTGCCAATGCCAGCACCCATACAAACCTCACGCATTGCTTTCTTGCAACGGGTGTAGAACGTTTAGACAAACAACATCTGGACAAAGGTGAAGATATCAAAGTTAGGATTTTCAATCGTAACGAAGTGCTCAACATGCTTCGTCATGGAGAAGTTTGGCAAAGTTTAATGGCTGCACCGCTTTGGAAATACTTTGCAGAAAAGCCTGATTTATAGGATTCATACCACGAATAGAGGATAATGACGCCCACGATAATCCTCGCTATATCTGTTCATCTACATTCATGTAATGGCTTGTACATAGATGGTAACACCTTCTCCCTGCCAAAGGCTCTCACCTGCTCATCTATCGAGCGAAAGGCACTGCTCATTCCTTTACACTGCTTTTATGAATTTTGCAATGGCCGGCTTCTCCAGCTGCCACTCTATGTTCATGGGGAAGTTTCCGTGTGATTTGACGTAGTCCACCAATCCCATGCAGTAATAGGGGCAAGTGTTGCCGAAGCCGTCCTTCTTGTCTTCCCTAACAAACAGGATAAAGCGTCTACCGTTGGAGGGTTGGTTGACATATCGGGCTCCATTGTTGGTGTGCGACATCGAGTTCTGCGACTGCCAGTGGAAACGGTTCTCGCTGATGAAATAGTCGTTGTACTGGGTTGTGGGCGAGAAATCCTTTTCTGATTTGTTGAGAGTAACGAAAAACAGCTCCACGTTTTTCTCCTCTATGGAGAATGCTCCCGATGCTGCACCCTGCATTTTCTTGTCGGCAGTCTGTCGTCCGAAGAGTGCGAATATCTCTTCCTTGGTATAGCAACCATAGAGCTCAAGTCCGGCGGAGATGCCGGCATCCATAGGATATGTTTTAAAATCAAGATTCTCTTGAAGGTAATCCATCATTTCTATCATCTCCTGCTTGAACAAGGGATAACGCTCCACAAGATGGAGGGCTTCGTAAATGTTGGCATATCCAAGCTTACCGATACGCTCTTGAAACAAAGCATAATAGAGCATCACTGCAAACTGGTCGTTGGCTGCTTTCTCTCTGTCGTCAAGTGATGCATCAATGACGACGCGACAACCGTTATTAAGATATTTGCGAATAAAGTGTATGAAGTTGGCAGAATTGATATGCACAAGTTTGCCCATGCCCTTTGCCAATCGCTTTGACACCTCATCTACATCGACTGCCGCACATTTGCCGGCATCTGCTTTCAAGGAAGTCCAACATTTCCCACCTTTATATATAAGGCGAATGTCTTGCCCACAATTGTTGACAAACTGCGAGAGCGTTGGAACAGATTCGTATGCCATCAGCTCACTGACGAGACGGCGGGAATTATATATCGCTCCATGGATATTCTGAAGAATGTAATTCTTTGCCTTCCGCTCCATAAAGATGGAACATCCATGAGGAAGAAGCGTAAACCCTTTAGCCACCTGGTCCTCCACACTGTGGTCCTTGCGCACGCAAAGGGCGCGGAAACGGCTGGTGAAATCGTACTGGCGGTTCACCTGTGCTACGAAATCGAGCACGGTGAGGAAGTCTTTGCCCTCGCTGAGACGCAGTCCACGACCAAGCTGCTGAAGGAAGACGGTGAGACTGTCGGTAGGCCGAAGGAAGAGCACCGTATCCACTTCGGGAATATCCACACCCTCGTTGAAAATGTCGACAACGCAAAGATAGTTGATATCACCGTTGGCAAGAGCGCGGTTCACTCTGACACGCTCCTCCTTATTCGTCTCCGATGTAAGGGCAGCAGCTCGAAGTCCATATTTCACGAACTGCTCCGCCATGAATGTGGCATGACGGCGGTCGGAACAGAAGCAGAGAGCATGACACTTCGTTTCGTCGGGCAGATATTCACGGAGCTTGCTTATTATTAGCCCCACTCGCTCGTAGTTGCAAAGGCGGTCGGTGAGTTTTGAAAGGATATACTTACCGTTTGCCCAAAGCTCTTTCCCCGATATGTCGAGAGGGTCAGAGATGCAGAGATATTGAAACGGTGTGAGCAGTCCCTCGTCGAGTGCCTGTGGTAAACGAATTTCGGCACTTATCTTTCCGCCGAAATCTGGCAACAGACTCTTTCCGTCCATACGTTCAGGTGTAGCGGTGAGCCCGAGCAACACCTTCGGCTTGAACTCGTTCACAATAATCCTATAGCTTGAAGCCGCAGCATGATGAGCTTCGTCAATGATGATATAATCATAATAATCAAATCCTTGCTGACGGAAGATGTCAATATTGCTGTTGAACGTAGCGACAGACACAAAGAGATGTTCGAGCGAATCCTCTGGTCGATAGTTGCCTACCCACAACTCGCCGAAGTTGGCATCGCCGAGTACACTCCGGAATGTGCGTAACGACTGCTTCAATATTTCCTCGCGGTGAACCACAAAGAGCAACCTATCGTGTTGCGGATTCTGACGGCGAAACCGCTTGTAGTCGAAAGCCGACACAACAGTTTTTCCGGTACCTGTGGCGGCCACTACAAGATTGCGGAAGAGCCCGTTCTCCTCCCGTTCCACCTGTAGCTTGTCGAGTATCATCTTCTGATGAGGAAGCACCTGATAGCGGGTGAATAGGTCCAGGGCCAAACTCCTGCCGTTCCCTCTCTGGAGCGATAGCTCTTTCTTGAACTTCTCTATGCCTCCCAGACGGAAGTCCTCGAAGTTCTCGCTGTTCCAATATCTTTCGAATGTGGCGAGAGCCGACTTTATGATGTGTGGATTCTCTACGTTGGTAACACGGATATTCCATTCCAATCCGTCGGTCTGGGCGGAATGAGAGAGGTTTGACGAACCGATATATGCTGTGCTGAAACCAGAGTTTCTTACAAATATGTAGGATTTAGCATGCAACCGCTCTATCCTTGTGTTATAGGATATGCGGATTTCGGTATTGGGCAGCTGCGACAATTGCTCCACGGCTTTTGCCTCGGTCACTCCACAATAGGTTGTCGTTATGATGCGCAACGAGTGTCCGTCAGTCTTGCAGAAATCGCGTAACTGGTCGAGCATCATCCTTATGCCCGACATTCGAAGGAAAGAGACAATGATACAGATTTGGTCTGCCGATGCTATATCACGCACAATCTCCGTGCCGATGGAAAGCCCCGACTGCCCTCCAGTGAACAGATTGCTCACGCGAAAGCCAGACAAGGGCCGAACAAGCGCTTTGTTTGTGGCTCTCAGCTCAGCCTCACGCTGACTATTCACCACAGCCGAAAGCAAGCGCGGCGCCTCTACGAGCATCTGTTCATCTTCGATATCGGCCGACTCAAGTATCTGGTTGGTGAGTTCTATCTTGTCCTCTACAGAGACATCCTTGTCTTCCAACTTTTTCCTAATGGTATCAGCAAGGAAGTCTGCAAGCAGTTTGGCCGACTCAGCAACATCTATATCTTCTGTCTTGCAAACAAAGCCTGCGTCCTCGGTTTGTCGGATGTCATCCGACAGTCTGTCTGTTATCAGATTTTCATATATTCCTTCTTTCAGTTTCATAACAAATCCTATAATCTTATCATAAGGTTCGGCACTTGGCAAAGGTAAGCATAATATCTGAGAAGCCTGCTAATTATGTACATAATTGGGTGGCTTATTGAAGGAAATCACAAGATTTATTCGTAATTTTGCAAAGACCGCAAGAATGTAAGCCATTCACCTTTGTTATCATTCAAACACACTCACATGGGAAAAAGATGCGTAGCATTACACCATGCTTTCCTTTCTTCACTGCCTATCATGGCAGGATATGGATTTTTAGGGCTGACTTACGGCATATACATGCATGAGTTAGGTTTCAGTTTCCTATACCCGATGTTGCTCGCCATCACCGTTTACGCTGGAAGTGCCGAATTTTTGTTGGGCAATATGCTCTTAGGCAGCTTCCATCCCTTGCAGGCCTTTCTGATGGTGCTGATGGTAAATGCCAGACATCTCTTCTACGGGCTCTCGATGCTCGACAGATACAAAGGTTTGGGATGGAAGAAGTTCTTTCTGGTGTTCGGAATGTCAGACGAGACTTTCGCCCTAACAAGTTCTGCAAAAGTTCCCGAAGGAGTAGACAGAGGATGGTTTCTGTTGTGGATAACATGGCTCGACGAAACCTACTGGGTTGTGGGAGCCACTGTGGGTGGACTCATCGGACCTTATCTTGCCTTTGATCTCAAGGGGCTGGACTTTGTGCTTACCGCCATGTTTACCGCCATATTTGCCGACAACTGGCTTCGAGAAAAAGACCATACAAGCAGTGTTTCCGGACTTATCATCGCTGGGCTCTGCCTTCTTACTTTTGGTGCCGACCATTTCATCATACCGAGCATGACGGTGATGTTAGTCTTTCTATCTGTTGTCAGGAAGAGGAAAAAGAACGCCTTTCTGAAAAGAAGGTTTCTTCTGACCCCTTTGCCCAACTGGCAGCCGTGGCTTTCACTGTTGTCATCCACGCATGGAGACGAAACCTGATGTGGTCAATTGCTGCCGGAACATTCTGCTATATGTTGCTCATCCGACTCTGACAGAATCCCACTGTTGTTTCTTGGCTCAGTGGCGATTATAACAAAAACGTCCACTGTCAATATTATCGTTCACATACGATATTTCCATACAGTTTGTTTCTTCTATAAACAATAATATGTGTAAATTTGCAACGGAGAAGGAATATATACGAAAACTATATACACACAATATGAGACAATCGGAAGAAAGATATATCAGTCTGTTGACAGACTTCGGTTTCAAGCGCATATTTGGAACCGCCCTCAATAAAGACCTGCTCATAAACTTCTTGAACTCGCTGTTCGGAAAAGAGCAAGTTGTCAAAGACGTGAAATATCTCAATAGCGAGAACGTGGGAGACGTTTATACAGACCGCAAGGCTATTTTCGATGTATACTGCGAGAATGAGCAAGGCGAAAAGTTCATTGTTGAAATGCAAAACGCATTTCAGAAACATTTCAAGGACAGATCACTATACTATTCCACTTTCCCGATAAAGGAGCAAGCACCGAAAGGAGCCGATTGGGATTTCAAGTTGGCCCATGTATATGTTGTGGCACTATTGAACTTCGACATGCAAGATGAGGCGTTCGACCAAAAAGCTATTTCACATGATGTGGGACTCTTAGACAAGAAGACTAAGAAGGTATTCAATGAAAAGCTGACATTTAAATATGTAGAAATAGCAAAATTCAACAAGCCACTTGACAAGCTACGCACAGTATACGACAAATGGCTTTATGCACTGAAAAACCTCTCACGACTGAACGACAGGCCAAAAGAATTGCGCGACAAAGTATTCGACAGACTTTTTGAAGAGGCAGAAATCGCCAAATTCTCAAAAATCGAACTAAAAGAATATGAGGACAGTTTGAAAGCCTATCGTGATATCAAGAACTCTCTTGATACTGCAATGGAACAAGGTTTTGAAAAGGGACGCGAAGAAGGACGAGAAGTTGGACGTGCTGAAGGAAGGGCAGAAGGAAGAGCAGAAGGTATTACCTCCCAACGGATAGACACGGCACGCTCCATGCTTGAAGATGGTCTACCTTTAGATAAGATTATACGTTATACGGGATTGACAGATGAGGAAATAAAAAATCTAACATCTGGAAATCGGAATTAACATCTATCCGAATGTCGTAGACTCAACAAGGGTGTCTACTTCTATCTGCTCGAATTATAAAAACATTAGCAACCTTTGGCTACAACCCCACATCGATTGCAGCCAAAGGTTGCTCTTTATTTGATAATCTCCACTCTCCAGCCTAAGTTCAAAGCCTTGGAAATCTTTTCCAATTGTAGCTTCTTGGTCTTTGTGCTGGAATGGGTGTTGAGGAGATAGCCGTTGGACAGGGATTGCTGCTCGCCAGCATATTTCGGATGCACCTTCTTCGACAAAAGAAAGTCGCCATCATGTGGGATTCGAAGAGAGGCAACAGCTTCCACCCCAGCCCATTTCACAGTCTCAGACATCGTGATGTTTGCCTTCTTGGCTTGAATAAACTCGCCGTTGGGCAACCAAACGCAAAGGCCTGTATTTGGGCTGCGCTTGATTTTCTTTAGCTTATGTGGCTCATCATCTTCCCCATGCTTTGCCTCAGCCACCTTCACCACTTTCTTTGTCGATGGTATCTCATATTTCTTTGCCGTATTCTCTTTCACCACCACTTCTCCACGAGTCGTCTTCACGGTGATGCCGCCATCGGGGTCATAATCCACAACGAGGGTGAGATGACGGCGAAGAATGTTAAGCACTGGTGCCACCGACTCGCTGATGGCAGGAAGGATTTGTGCACGTCAAGACCACATACTGATTTCATAGGCTTGCATATTTGGGGTTAA
>OIZT01000296.1_pt1 | contig 33197 bp, 21 predicted proteins | sample 1588611 | NCBI WGS metagenome assembly OIZT01 (sample SAMN03283278) | human gut metagenome | biome: human-associated habitat; material: feces | host: Homo sapiens | place: Peru | collected 2012
TCAAAATAAACTTAAATTGTTCTATGAGTGTATTTTGTGAAAAAGTGCCGGTGCGCGTGCGCGGCATAGACTGCCCGGAAATAAAAGGCAAAACCGAGCGGGAAAAACGCCTGGCGCAAAAAGCCAAAGCGTTTACGAAAGATTTTTTATCGCGCGGAGAGGTTAATTTATCCAACTGCGGGCGGGATAAATACTTCCGCCTGTTGTGTGACGTGGACGTAAACGGCCAAAACCTGGCCCAAGAACTGTTAAAACGCAAACTGGCCTACCGTTATGACGGCGGCACCAAATCCAAACAATTCCGCTAAAAAAGGGCATTTTAAGGCCCTTTTCTATTTATTTGCGTGCAACTGATACCACTGTAAGGTAATGATAGTTTTGGCATCGGTAATGCGGCCGTCGGCTATCATTTGGTAGGCTTCTTCCAGCGGGAATTTTTTAAGATTCAAAAATTCGTCTTCGTCCGGTTGGTCTTCCCCGCGGGTCAGGCCGGTAGCCAAATACAGGTGTTGCACTTCGTTGGAAAACGCATTACACGGGTGGAAAACCATAATTTCCTGCAAGTGTTGGGCCGTCAGCCCGGTTTCTTGTTTCAGTTCCGCTTCCGCGCACATTAAAAAAGTTTGGGTTTCTTCCCGTTTTCCGGCGGGGATTTCCCAAGTGGTTTGCCCAATCGGGTAGCGGAATTGTTGCACCAAATACACGTTGCCGTCTTCCACCGGCAAAATGCCGCTGGCGCCGCGGTGGTCAAAATACAGGCGGTTGGAGGTTTTGCCGTTAATCAGGCGCACCTCATCCAACTTTACATTCAAAATGCCCTCGTACAAGGTTTTGGAGGAAATTTTTGTTTCTTTTAATTTACTATAATGTTTCATATAGATAATCTTATAAAATTTTGGCCCGGCAGGGGCCGCTCAAGCCCCGCACACGCCGCGCCGGCAATACCCAAAGGATGTTTACATGGCTGAATTTGTCCAATTACACAATCATAGTGATTACTCCCTTTTAGACGGAATGTTGCGCATTTCGGAAAGCCACAAACCGTCCCCCTTTCTAAAAAGTTTAGTGGAACAGGGCATTAAAGCCATGGGCCTGACCGACCACGGCAATATGTACGGCGCATTGGATTTTTACGATACCGCGCGCTCTATTGGCCTAAAGCCGATTGTCGGGTGCGAGTTTTACATCACCAACGGTAAATATACCGAAAAAGACCCCAACGAATACCGCGGCCACTTAACCCTGCTGGCCCGCAACCACGAGGGCTACCTCAATTTAATGAAGCTCAATTCGCTGGCGTGGGTGGACGGCTTTTACCACAAACCCCGCATAGATAAAGAAATTTTAGCCAAACACGCGGGCGGGCTGCTCTGCCTCTCCGGCTGCTTAAAAGGCTTTTTATCCGAATACACCCGCACCAAAACTTTTGAACAATGTTGCGCGCTGGCCAAAGAGTACGAGGATATTTTCGGCAAGGGCAATTATTACATTGAGCTGATGGACCACGGCATTAAGGAAGAAGTGGAATCTTTACCCATCTTAAAAGATATTGCCAAAATGACGGGCATACCCGTTGTGGCCACGAACGACTGCCACTACGAGAAAAAAGAAGATTGGGAAGCCCACGACGTAGCCGTTTGCGTGGCCACCAACAAAACCTTAAACGACCCGGACCGCCTGCAAATGTCGCACGAGCTGTATTTCAAAACGCCGGAAGAAATGTGCGCGCTGTTTGCCCACACGCCCGAAGCCTGCGCCAACACGCTGGAAATTGCAGAAAAATGCAATTTGGAATTTCCCAAACACGGCTTTATTTTGCCGAATTTTGAAATCCCCAAAGAGTTCCCCAACTCCGCCGAATATTTTAAGGATATTTGCCGCAAAGGGCTGGTTAAAAAAATGCACGGCAACGTGCCGGACGACTATTGGAAACAGTTGGAATTTGAATTTAATGTAATTATTACCATGGGGTTTGACTGCTACTTCCTGATTGTGCAGGACTTTATCAACTGGGCCCGCGCGAACGATATTCCCATAGGCCCGGGGCGCGGCTCCGGCGCCGGCTCTTTGGTGGCGTACAGTATGGATATTACGCGCGTGGACCCTATCAAAAACAAACTGCTGTTTGAACGCTTTTTGAACCCGGACCGCGTAAGCATGCCGGACTTGGATATTGATATGTCGGACGCGGGCCGCGGGCGCGTGATTGACTATGTGCGCGGCAAATACGGGCATGACCGCGTTTCCCAAATTATTACCTTTGGTACCATGAAAGCCAAACTGGCCTTAAAAGACGTCGCCCGCGCCATGAGCATACCGGTAGCCGAGGCCAACCGTATTGCCAAAATGATTCCCAACGACCCCAAAATGACCCTGGATAAAGCCTTGGAAATCAACGAGCTTAAAAAGGAAATTGACACCAACCCCCAAAGCAAACGCCTGTTTGATATGGCCCATAAGTTGGAGGGCCTCAAACGCCATACGGGTATCCACGCCGCCGGGGTGCTGATTACCAAAGATGCGGTGTCCGAATATGTGCCGCTTTCCCGCGGGGCGCGTGATTCCATTACCACCCAGTTTGAAGGGGAGCCGTGTTCCAATTTAGGCTTATTAAAAATGGACTTTTTGGGCCTGCGTACCTTAACCGTTATTGATAATGCGGAAAAGATGATTCGCAAACGCCACGACCCCAAATTTGATATTAACGAAATCCCGCTGGACGACAAAAAAACGTATGACCTGCTTTCCAGTTGCAAAACGCTGGGTATTTTCCAGTTAGAAAGCGGCGGCATGCGCGACTTAATTAAAAAGTTGCAGCCCTCCCAATTCAGCGACGTCTCCGCCTTGGTGGCCTTGTACCGCCCCGGGCCGATGGAATCCGGCATGATGGATATGTTCGTGCGCCGCAAAAACGGGCAGGAACAAATCAAGTACGAAACCCCGCTTTTGGAATCCGTATTAAAAGACACTTACGGTTGTATGGTGTACCAGGAACAAATCATGCAAATTTCCAAAACGCTGGGCGGGTTTACCCCCGGCGAGGCCGATACCCTGCGCAAAGCCATGGGTAAAAAGAAACTGGACGTTATGGAAAAATTCGGCAAGAAATTTGTGGAAGGGTGCAAAGCCAATAATATTTCCGAAAAAGTTGCCTCCCATATTTACGAACAGATGAAAGCCTTTGCCGGATACGGCTTCAACAAATCGCACTCGTTTGCATACGGGTTGGTTTCGTACCAGACGGCCTATCTAAAGGCCAACTACCCCATAGAATTTATGTGCGCCGCGCTGACAAACGAAATCGGCCACAACGCGATTGGCTCCGACGATAAAGAAAACAAAATCGTCACCTATTTGGAAGAATCCAAAAAAATGGGTTTTGAAATTCTGCCGCCGGATGTAAATGCCTCCCAGCCGGAGTTTTCCGTGGAAACCAAAGACGGCAAAGAGTGTATCCGCTTTGCGTTGGAAGCCATTAAAAGCGCCGGTTCCGAGGGGTGTAAATCCATTGTGGCGGAGCGGGAAAAAGACGGGCCGTATAAATCGTTAGACGAACTTTGCAGCCGGATTGATATTTTCCAAGCCAACAAAAAAACCATTGAAAGTTTAACCAAAGCGGGCGCGCTGGATAGTTTACTGCCGGATAAAGACCCCAAAGAAGCCCGCGCGATTTTACTGGCCGGGATAGACCAGGCCGTAGATACCGCCCATTTGGTAGCTAAAGAAAAGCAAACCAACAACACAGCCAGCTTATTCGGGGACGACTTCGGCGCGATGTTAAGCGTCAAACAACCGCCAACCAAACAGCGCGTCCACCCGCTCACCCAAAGCGAACTGCTCAACTTTGAAAAAGAAGTGCTGGGCCTGTATTTCAGCGGGCACCCCATGGCCAAATACCAAGAGCATTTAGCCCAACTGCATGCCACGCCTATCCGGGATATTTTGGACGGCAAAGCCACCGGCAACTTAAATGTACTGGGCATTATTACGCTGTTCAAAAAACGCCAAAATAAACAAAAAAAGGAATGGGCCCAATTTGTGATAGAAGACTGCACCGGCTCGCTCCCCGTCAATGCGTTTGCGCGCACTTTTGAGGAATTCGGGCACAAATTAGGCCCCAATGCTATTTTGAATTTTTCCGGCAAGATTAACGTGGACGACGAAAGCGCCCGGTGCGAACTGACCCTGCAAAGCGTGGGCAGTGTGACGGACGTTTTAGCCACCGCCGCCAAAGAATTTATTGTGGAGCTTCCGCCCAAATATACCAAAGACCAACTGCAAAAATTAAGCACTTATTTGGATATGACCAAAGGCACCACGCAAGTATTTTTGGAAGTACCCACCAAGGCCGACCCGACGAAAAAATTATTGGTGCGCACGCACAAATCTATTTTTCTGCACCGGGCCTTGTTGGAATTTATAGAAAACACATTAGGCACCAGCTGGCGTTTTAAGTAAGGGCCTAATCTGTTTTCGGCCTAATCCGCCCCAAACGGATTTTATATAATAGTATAGAGGGGCCAAACACCCCAAGGGGGAAGGAAACGTATGGAAACAAATTATATTAATTTTAGTAAGATTGGCATTATCGGCTGCGGCTTTGTGGGCTCGTCCACAGCGTTTAGCTTAATGCAGAGCGGGATGTTTACCGAAATGGTACTGATAGATGCCGACAAGGCCCGCGCCGAAGGCGAAGCGCTGGACATCAGCCACGGCCTGCCGTTTGCCAAACCGATGAAAATTTACGCCGGAGATTACGAAAACCTGAAAGATGCCGGCCTGATTGTAATTACCGCAGGCGCCAACCAAAAACCCGGCGAAACCCGGTTGGACCTCGTCAAAAAGAATATTGCTATTTTTAAGTCCATCCTGCCGGAAATTAAAAAAATTAATTTCAAAGGGATTTTACTGGTGGTAGCCAACCCGGTGGATATTTTAACCACGGTAGCCATTAAATTAAGCGGCTTGCCGGCTAACCGCGTGTTCGGCTCCGGCACCGTTTTGGATACCGCCCGCCTGAAATATAACTTGGGCCAACATTTGGACGTAGACAGCCGCAGTGTACACGCGTTTATCATCGGCGAACACGGCGATAGCGAAATTGCCGCCTGGAGCTGTGCCAACGTGTCCGGCATTAAGCTAAACAAATTTTGCGAAATGCGCGGATACTTCCAACACGAAGAAGCCATGAAGCGTATTGCCGACGAAGTAAAAAACAGCGCGTACGAAATTATCAAACGCAAAAAAGCCACTTATTACGGGATTGCTATGGCGGTGCGCCGCATTTGCGAAGCGATTGTCCGCAACGAGAAATCCATTCTGCCCATTTCCGCCCTGATGAAAGGCCAATACGGCATTACGGATATTGCGCTGAGTATGCCGGCGATTGTGGGCCGCAACGGCGTAGAAACGCATGTTCCGCTGGAAATTAACGCGCAGGAAACCGCCGACCTGCAAAAATCCGCCCAAACCCTAAAAGAGGTCCTCGCCCAAAACGAACTGTAAATCCAAGTTGGGATACCAAATATAGATAACGCCTTCTTACGCAAGCAAGAGGGCGTTATTTTAATAATTAAATCACTTTAAGGGACAATAATATGTTCACGTATTGTTAACAAAAACTTTACATAAGTATAAATACTCTTTATGATGTTTTAACGCTGTTTTTCCTGCGTTGAAAAATCGATACGGAACTTCTTTTTTGATTACCTCGCCTTTAGAACGTAAAATCCTCTCCATGTCCTCTTCAGAAATTTTATTATTTGAAGAAGAACTTTTAGCATCATAGGTATTACTATAAGATACAAGAATCGTTTTTGTCTGGGCTTGGCTAATTAAAGAAGAAAAAAATGATAATGCATGACTTTTTGAGTATTCACTCATACGATTAGCCCGGTCCATTTTTAATGTCTTTCCAAAAACCTTCGGACATTTCCATTCTGCCAAATTTTCTAAAATATGATAGAAATTAACATACTGACGCGCATTATAAGGGGGGTCTATATACATCAAATCAGTTTTAATATCTTTAATTAACTGATTAGCATCTTGATGATATATCCATGATTGTCCATTCAATGGTTGAATTTGTAAAGGTTTCAAGAAAAATTCTTTATATGGCGGTTTTTTTCTCAAAAAAGATTCAAAATGTCCAACAGTATTTGCAACTCTATCTGTTGTATATAATAAAGAAGCTAATAATATATAAAATTCTCTTGGCCTAAGTTCTTGTTTGTGATTCTCTAAATGTTCTCTAATTGCTCCTATTTTTAATGCATTTTTGTGATGGAAATAAGTGTCTGAAAACGTATTCGAAAAATAATTCTCATACACAGGAAAACAATCGGAATTATAATAATTTAGAAATTGCATTACAACGCTTTCATTATACGGCAAATTGGACAACCAAGCATAATAAAATATCTGATTCGCGCAAAGTATGTCATTAATAATAACATCTGAGCCTTCCTGCAAAAAACGTTCAGACACTACCCCTGTTCCAGCAAATAAATCAGCCACTGTAGTATAATGAATATTTTCTTGTTCTAACAAAGAAAATATCTCCGGCAGCAAAGCAGTCTTATTACCAATATATCTACGATTGGCCAATTTATATTTCATAATTACAAATCAAAACTTCCTGCTCCATTGAATTTCTATCTTTTTTGTTATAACTTGCTGCCCTATAATGATAATCTAAAAACTTCACATTAAATTTATTTTTGCTAATCCACTCTAATAGTAAAGAATTTTCCTGTGTTTTTTTACGTAATACATTAGACAAGGCAAAGGGGATGTTTTGTTTATCTAATTTTGAAAGAACAGCAAGCAACCGTTTTTCTTGCTCTGGAGTCCATCCCCCATTTTCGTTATACACTGCATCTGTAATCAAATATGGAGGGTCGACATATACAAAATCTTTTGGAGTTAACTTAAACTCTTGCACAATGCTGAAATCTGCCATATAAAATTTAATATTCTTAGAATGGATTCCAGCCTTAAATGAGGACAATTTTTTTCTCATACTGGAATTAAAATCTGTTTTTCCAACGGGCATATTAAATTGGCCTTTCGAATTAAACCGAATATCATTATTAAAACAATATGCTATCAAAACAAATAAATATAATGATTTTTCTTTCCAAGATTGGAAATCATGGTTGTTATAGAATTCTCTAAGTCTCTTATATGAATCTTTATTATACGCCTTTAGACCATTATTGCCTTCAATATATTTATGATAGAATGCATAATCTTTATGGAAAGAATCTGATAATTGAAATTGCTCAATGATAGCATCCATTTTCTGCAAAATAAAATGTTCAGAGAAATGTTGTAATGTCCGCAAAAGTTCAATAACTGCAACATTAGAATCAATACATAATGTTTGTTGGGCTGACGAATTTATACCGACACTGCCACCACCACAACAGACATCCACAAAACGATTTATACTAGCAGGGAATAAAGGCAATAACTGCGTTAAAAGCCTTGATTTATTTCCTGTGTAATTAAGAGGCGACAAAATCATTTATATTCCTTTATATCTTTTGATAAACCGTAGAAACTACTTAATGTCTCAATATCAACAAATATCCCTTTGCGAATCCATTCTTTTTTATTAATATTAGTGTAAATAAGTTGCAACATTTTAGCCACAGTAGATTCTGTGGCATTATGCAACTTCCTGTGACAATTTGGACAAAGTGGAATAAGATTTTCCACAACATCTAGGTCGTTATTAAAAAGAGTAGCATACTCCAATTTAATAATATGATGCCCTTCTAAATAGCGTTCATTTTTTCTAGTTAAAAAATATGCCTGCTGATGCCATTCTCTATCAATATTATGATAAGCAAAAAAACATTCTCCATTGAATTTATCTATAGATTCTTTTTTTATATTTCCTTTCCGCGAACTTTGATGTTCTTGATAAAAATCTTCTTCTTTTATATTTAATGCAAAAAGAGCAATATTCTTTAGATACTTAAAAAATCTTTGAAGAAAATTAATCAGCGCATCTTTGTCTGTTGCTGGCACAGAAAATAGACCGGGGACATTATTAAGTTTGTTTTCGAACAAAAGTTCGACGTACCGCTCTATGACTGCTTGTTGAGCTTGCAACAGGTCCATCTCGGCAAAGGTTAGGCACGCTTCTTTAAAAAGCATATAATTCAAAATTAAAAAAGCATCCGCCCTAAAATTTCTTAAACCGGCGGCATTTTTCACCCGATTTTTAACTATTGGTAAGTCCAAAATAAATTGGCAATCTTTCTCAGTTATAGTATCATCTCGCAATAATTCTATGGCCGTTTGCTCAGAAATAGCCAAACTAGGATTGTACAGAATTAAGAATAATAAAATTCTATTATCAACATTTTGCAATACACACTTTAATAAATCTGCTTTCAGATTTCCTCTGTAAGAAGATATTACTTTATTTAACTCAACCAACGGTTGTTTTTCTATTTGCCAATAACGTCCTTTTAACAAATACAATGCTAAGAAAATAGAAACAAAATATTGATGCCCAGTTCTTAACTCTTGATACAATTTCTCCGCCAATACATTTAATTGCGAATTTTTTTCTACTTGACGAAAAAGCAAAGATGCTAATTCCAATCTCTTAAATTTTTGTTTATGAACTTTTAAATTTTTTGGATTTTGACACCATGAAGCCCAATCTTCTGGTCTTTGTTTCCGCTGTATATATTTCGGGACCAATTCTAAAAGATATTTTTCAAAAAAGCTCCAACGCCTTATATTGGTAGTAATAAATCCAAAAAGGCGATGTTGACTCGTTGCGTGTCCTAACTCTGCAAATTCTTCTGAGTTCACTGAATTAAGATTTTTTAATATATCAGATAGCATAAAATGTCCTAGAAATTTTCCAAATAATGGTTAATGGTCTAAAATAGCATAATGCTAATATAAATTTTATAAAACAAAGCCTATTTCTACAAGTGCGATTTATATAACAGATACGAGCGTCAGTACGCCGAAACGGCCGTTTCGGTGCGCTTTACGACAGACAATAAAGGATTTTCTTTATTTAAGGCGGGTTATTTTGTATAATAAATAAGTAGTCAAACAGATTTAAGCCCAGTTGGCGCAGCGGTAGCGCGTTCCCTTGACATGGGAAAGGTCATAGGTTCAATCCCTATACTGGGCACCATTTAGAATCCTCGTTTTACGACGAGGATTTCTTATTTTATACTGATTTTATTGCTTTTTCAATTAGTAATCCAAAAGGGTCATTTTTTGTGCATTTTTGCGGTTTTTTGTAGCTTTTTTGGCAATATTTTGGCAATGACAAGGATTTTTTGTTCGCTGTTTTGGGGCAATACTAATATTTTCTTTCCTGTACAGTTTATTGTCCTTGGGAAAATAAAATTTTAGCCTTTATTGATAACTTTAACGCCAACCCCAGCCGCCTGTTTCCGCCGGCCAAAAAGAAGGTTTTAGGCGCGCTTGCGCCGCCAGTGGCTTATAACATCACAAAAATAATTTTTTGATTTACAAAAAATGGCTTGGGGCAAAAATTTTTCTGGGATTTTTTACATAATGCCCTCTCTAAAAATTTGCGGGAAAAATTTTGGAGAATTTTCCCAAACTGCAGTATCGTGGTTCGTATTTATGGAGACAAAGATATCATAAGGCGCAACAAATAGTATGCTTATATTGGCTTATTAAAGCGCCCAAACGTTCCAATTTTCTCCATAAAATACGGAGATATGGCGTGCAATTTACCATATCTCCGCAGAAGAAACTTTACACATGGCCTAATATTTGACCTTATGTTAGGGTAATTGTTTGGCAAGTTCTTTCTTTACACTTTCATCCGAGGTTAACTCCTAGAACCTTCTAATAAAATTTCCACCACATCTTGCAACGCTTCACGCAAGGTTTGCGCATTAGGTAATAAAGGTTGTTTTTCCCTAGTTGTACTGGGTGCAAAAATTTCCGCTTCTGGTAGATACAATTTTTTATTAATTTCTATCATCAGCGCCGTATAGCGGATGTTTACCGGGGTGGTCATCGCGCCCGCAAAAGGGCTATTTATAGCCACGCGGTAGCCGCACTTTTTTAGCATATTTTCCACTGCACGCAATTTACAGGAATCGGGCGCGGTTAAATCGTCATTAAACCCCAAACAAATATCGGGGCGAGGCATAGATTTATCCCTATCGCAAGGGAGCGGCGCGGGGCAAAAACTGTGCAAATCCAGCAGGAGCGCCCCCTCCCCGGCCTGCAAAACGGCTTTTTTAAGGCGGGCATGCTGTTTTTCGTAATAGTTCACAAGCCGCTTTTGCGGGCCTAATATTTTGCGCTCAAATTTAGTTCCGTCAATCAGCCGGTTATACAAAACGCCCATCCCGGCTTGAGCCATGGGCTCCTTTTTATCGTTTTTATAGCGCTCCAAATCCACCGCAAAGCGGGAATAATCACTCGTCAGCGGGCTAGATAAAAAATTCCAAATTTCTTCCAACCGCCAATCGGCCAGAATATGCGCGTCCCGCCGCAAATCTGCCGTCGGCGTGCCCGGCAAAAAAACACCGGTATGCGGTAGCCACGCCACCACCTTGGAATAATCCAGCGGGAAAACAACCCCCTCTTGCCACTCCGGGGTCATTACATAAATATTACCGCTGTCAAAATGCTTGATAAGCACCGCCGGCAACTGAAGCATTTTTAATAGGGAGCCCGCCACCCGCTTTAGCTCCGGCAGGCAGGCTTGGGCAAAATCCGCCGTTTGTGAGCTTTTATAAAAGGTACTCCCTTGGAACACATAGCGCCCCGTAAACCCATGGCCTTGCACCGCGCCGACGGCCGAAAAAACCTCCGCCGCCTGTTTAATTTCCCGCCCGATAGGCAAAACCACCATACCGCCCGAAAGCGGCTCCGCCCCGCCACGCATAAAGGCTTTTTGATTGTTTTTGTTTTGTAAACTCAGGTGCATCATACCAAACATACCGGGGAAGCCGGAAATAGGCTTTGGGTTAAACCAACGCACCTGATAAAACCCCGGCTCCGTTTCGCGCGGAGCAATGGACTGCATAAACTTTTCGTGTGTGTGCAAAGAAAACATTTTATTCCCCCTGATTTCTGGCGCGCAAATGCTCCAAATCTGCCCGCAAAAGATTATTTTTATGGGTCATTTCGTCCAACTCGTTTTCTTTTTTACGCAGGGCGGCTTTGCAATCTTCCTGCAGGTTGCCCAGTTGGCGGCGCAACAGGTTTTGTTCCGCCCGCAAATCGTCATTTTCTTTCATTAAAGAAAGAGCCGATTTTTCATTTTCTTTATTGCGGGCAGACAATTCTTTCATTCTTCTGCTAAAATTTTCCTCTTTGGCTTTGAGGGCCTTTTCAAGTTCCGTATTTTCTTCTTGCAGCGCACTTATAGTTATTGCCGCATTCTGAATTTGAGTCGTATTTTCTTCCAAGCGTTTTCCTAATTCTAACCCTATTTTGTTTGTTTTTTCACATTCTTCTTCATACTTTTCGGTAAAATCAGGGCCGTTTAATCCACCCGTAAAGATAAGCGCAATAAGACAGCACACCCCAAATAAGGCCAAAAGCACAATCCCAACCGACAGCAAAATAGATAATCCCATATTCTCCACCTCCAAACTCATACTACAAAACTTAAAAAAAGGTATGTCTTTAGCCTCAAAATAAGTATTATTAACATACCATACCACCAAAAGGGGCATAAAACCAAACCATCCAACCACAGCGGCCAGTCCGCTGGCAAGTAAATTGCTGCCAACATGAAAATCCACTCCGGCTATTTCGCCCGTTTGTAAGAAATTTATCCGCTCCTCTATAATATCCTGTATTTCCTTATCGGTTAATCCTTTAGCGGGTTCTTTCTTTTTGTCTGCTCCGGCACTATTATTTTGTGCCGGAGGATTGTTTTTTTCTTCTTCCATACGCTTGGCTCCTTTTATAGTTCAATTTGCACACTCTGCTGTAAAAATTGCTCTTGGAACAGCCGCCCCACCTGCTGTTGAAGCCCGCGTGCGCCCAAGCGGCGTTCGTAGGCGGCATTGACCATTTGCTCCACCAATTCCGGCAGGAGTTTCTGTTGGCTTTTAAGCAAGTCTTTGTATTGCTGGAAAGGCCCATGGTAAGGGTTTAGCAAAATGCGGCGCAGTTCGTCTTTTTCCAGCCCGCTCAACTGCACCAAAGGGAATTTTGCGCCGTCCGAATTTAACAGGCGGGCGTGAATTTTGGCAAAGCGCTCCTTATAGGCGGCCTCTTTGGTGGCCGGGCCGTAAAAATCGTTCCAAGTAATAATATCTTCCACCATTTGGGAACGGGAGGCATATTTGTTTATTTTCTTTTGTTCCTTTTCCATAGTTTCCCCTTAATAACCGTAAATTAAATTTTCGTCATGCCCGTAAGTGCAAGGTTTGTGCATATCCACCACCGGTTTGTATTTGGCCCACGCCGCCATATAGGCTTTTCTGGATACATATACTTTTTTCATAAATAAATAAAAAACTCCCTGTTTGTCTGATGAGAGTGGTTGTAAAAAAAGAACCCATCGTCTCAAATGGGTTCTAAAGGCTAAAAATCTGTTTTAGTTCCCATTGTGCAAGCATTAGCACCTTGCCTTGGCAGGTTGCTGTGTAGTCCTAGGGCTTGTCCCTCGTACACTCTAAATGGATATATGACTTACTGGTTTGTTTTCGGTAATACCTCGTTTCCGGTAAAGCCGCCTGCCGGTAGGGCGGACAGGCGGCCCCCACTACTACTGGTTAGTGGAATATTAATAAAAATTTCCGTGGTCGTCGCTCAATGGCTCAAACCTGTTATAAAGAGAAGACGAACCTTTCCCCCTCCACGGGTACGCCGCTTGATGCACAAACTGACTGCAAACAATAATCCGTTTTTTCTGGCTCATAGTACACCTCTCTTTATAATTTTCAAATACCGTCTTTAATGTGTCGTTAAAAATCATTTTTAGGGAATAAAACACCCCGGTTGCGATTTTTAACAACAACCCAACCATTAACCTTTCTAAACAATGCGGGAAATTTGGCGGTGGGCTTGCCGTTGCGTTCGCGCCAACAGGTACAAACCCGGACCAAAACGAGAATAAGGTTAATTTTATAAAAACGACACTAAAAAGCCGTTTTCTATATTTCTTATAAATATATTATACCATTTTAGACGGGGGTTGTCAATGGCCGATTTGTTTACGACACAATAACGGCGTTTTTAGCCATCTATTTGAATTTCTGGGGGTAAAACAGGGGAATTGGAGGCTAAATCGTGGTTTTGGGGCTCGGTTTCGGCCGGATTTTGCGGCCCGGCGGGCGCATTTTGCGGCAAATTAGGCACGCTTTGCGGCGCTGTTTTTTCCGCCTGCTCCGACGGAGCCGGGGCCGCGGTTGCAGGGGCTTGCTCCATTTTTTGCTTTTGCGACATTAATACGTCACTTGCCAATTTTTGAGCCAAAAATGCCTTCCGGTTCATATCCTGGTTCAGCCAAGTGCGGGTCATTTTCCAAATAGGCCAAAGCGCAAAAGGGATAGGCGTAAACTCGGCCGGCACATAGGAGCCGGGGTTAAATTGCGGTTCGCACGCGCTGATTTCGTCCACCGCGTAGCGGCTCATTTCGCCCGAGGCGTTCATACTTACCACATACCAACGGCCTAAAATCTGCCACACCTGGTAGGGGCGAATGGTCAAACTGCGCTTTTTGGGCAGGGTAATGCGCAAAAACTGGTGCTTTTCGCACGCGTTAAAAATCATTTGGCCGTTCAGCCCAAACTGCGGCTCAAAATCCGCCGTTTTGGCCGTTTGGCATTTTTCCGAGTCTTTCGGCGCAAACAGGGCGCGCACCTCTTGGGTGGTAGGGCGGAAGTCCACTCCGCACTGTTTGGCCACCTCATAGGCCGTCACCTGCAAGGCGGCACGCATGGGCGAAACCCGCACTTGCCGGCAAGAAAAACCGTCCACAAACGTATAAACGCTCTGTTTAGGGGACACAACCGGCACGCCGGCTTCCTGCATCAGGCGCAAATCCCGCTGCAAGGTGCGTTTGGATACCCCTAATTTTTCCACCAAAGCCGGCATATTGACCGCGCTTTGTTCCAAAAGCGCCAAAATATCGGCCATGCGTTTTGTTTTGCTGACGATTTCTTTAGACATAGGTTTATTATAGCATTTTTGCCGTTTTAATGTCGTTTTTATAAAGTGGCTGGACAAAAACCTCCAAAAATTCTATATTAATAAAAGATAATTGTGATTATCAAGGAAGCGCAGGTACGGCCTGCGCATAGCCGGGCAACGGGTGTAAAAACACGTTGTGAGGCATATTCCACTCCAAGATAGTCGTTTGATTTGCCTGTTTCCGCAAGGGGACAGGCGGCGGCGCCTATTACTACGGGTTAGTGGAATAGCTCAGGGTAATGCGTCGCTTTTTTTATGTTCCAAAAAGGCCTCTCTTTCCCTTAGCTCTACCCATTAATTGCGAGGCATCCATGACGAAAACATCGTTTGCTGTACTTTTGTGCGCCGGGCTGATGATGACCGGCTGCACCTTTATTGACGGGCATAAAAACACTGCGGATTATGCCTATACCAACGCGTATGAACAAGAACTGCGCAATGCGTCGGCCGAAATTGCCACCACGGAAGTGCTGTTTTTTAATTCCGGCAATATAGAGGAATTAAAAGCCGTTGTAAAAGCCGTAAAACCCAAAAACACCCAAAAAGCCGTGACGGTCATTGAAAACGAATACGAAAAGCTCGTTTCCAATTATCACCAGCTTAAATACATTACGGAAAACTTCCAAACCATCAAAAACGGTAAGTTTTATGTGGAAATACTGGATTTGAACCAGACTTCCGCCCGCAACGCCGCCTTAAAAAGTATGATTGAGCAAAACTTACGGCAAACCGGGTATACGGTGGCCGATACGCCGGAAAACGCCACTTATAAAATTACCGTTAAACCGTTGCAAGACGGCATTGGCAGTAAACGCAGTTTTTATGTGGTGTATTGGAAAAATGTAAAGAAAGGGTTGGTACATTTTAGGGTAGAACTGACGAACCTGAGTACCCAACGCACCATTTTGAACTACCAAGTTCGCGGCAAAATGGAAGCCGGAAAAGCCTATAAATTCTGGAAAATTTTCGGCCCGTTCACCACGGATAATACCCCCTACGGAATTGAATAATGATGAGAAACATTTTTTTAATTCTGTTTACGGGTGTGCTGTTGAGCCCCTCCTGCATGGCATTAACCATGCAGGGGGCCGGGGACCGGATTTTGGATACGGAAGTAGTGCAAAAGGCCAAAGCGGAAAAATTGCGTAAAAAGAAAGAGTTGCTCACTACGGAAAGTATCCTAAAAACGTCTATTAGTGTAGGTGGTAAACATAACTACACGGCCAACAAAACTGCAAGCGTTATGACGTCTACTTCTTGGTGGTCCCCCTCCTATACAACGGTGGGTATTGACGAAACGACCAGCAACTCTACCGCGGGGAATTTTTCCATAGCGTTGGAACAGTACCATTATTTGAGCCGGCACTTTGCGCTTGGATATGGGTTTTCGGGAACACTCAAACGCTTGGACATTTCCGCGCCGGGGCCTTTACCCAACGAAGCCTATCCCACCCATAAAACCAAAGAATTATGGATAACTCCCATTTATTTGGGCACCAAAATACGCTTTGGCATTACTGGGACCAATTATTGGTATGTTTTTGGGCAGGGCGGCGTAAATGTCGGCGGGTTTCTGGTTCAATCTTCGGACGGAAAAATCGGAAAATTTTACTCTTTTGGTTTAGGCAAAAAACACAAAAACTTGTTTTGGGAAATTTCCTACGCAAGAAGCCAAGACCGTAGCGCCGCCGACGACTACCTTTTAGATTTTAGGTATAACTCCACCTATAACCAAGTGCTGTTAAGCGTAGGGTTTGAGTTATAACCACACATTAGGAGAAAATTTATGGAAACAATGCTATTAATTGCCCTTATCGGCGCCGGAGTGGGCGCGCTGACGGCGTGGCTGCTCAAAAAGCCGAAAACGGACGAGGCCGTGCTTTTTAAGGCCGGGAAATATGACGAGCTGGACTCCACCTTAAAAACCACCGCCGAACAATTACGCGCCGCCCAAAACGAACTGGCCCAAAGCCAAAAAGCGGCGGGGCGGGCCGAGGAATTGGCGCGCACCAACCAGGAACAAAAAAACAAGTTGGATGACTTAACCCAAAAGCTGGAAGACGCCAACGCCAAGTTAAAAACGGCAGAACAGGAACAAATTAAAGTGCGGGAACAAAAAGAAGCGCTGGAAAAAGCCCAGGCGGAGCAAGAAAAAAACCTGCGCCAACTGATGAGCGAGCAAGAAAAAAAATTCAGCGCCCTGCAAGAAAAATCCCAGAGCGAATTTAGCCGTATGGCGGCAGAATCCGTCGGCGCGTTAAAAAAACAGGCCGAGGAGGCCCTCTCCAAATCCCGCAGTGAACTGCAAAGCCAAAGCGCCGGCCTGCTTACGCCCTTAACGGAAACTATGAACCGCTTTAACGGCACCTTAAACCAGTTTAAGGACAGCAGTATTTCCCGCCACGAGGAACTAAAAAACGCGCTTTCCAAAACCTTGGAAATGAACGAAACTCTTTCCAAAGAAGCCGAAAACTTAACCAATGCGTTAAAAGCGCCCAAAACGCAAGGTTGCTGGGGCGAACTGACACTGGAAGAAGTGCTGACCTCCGCCGGATTTCAAGAGGGCCGCGAATACGACAAACAAGTCTGTTTTAAGGGAGAAAATAACGAGCGCCAACTGCCCGATTTTATCGTCCACTTACCCGGGGACCGGCACATTATTATTGACTCCAAAATGTCTATTAACAGCTATGTGGATTGGAGCAACGCCACAAACGAGGCAGACCGCGCGCAATTTTTGAAACAGCACCTCTCTGCCATCCGCAAACATATTGACGAGCTTTCCGCCAAAGATTACCAAGCCAAACTGTTCAAAAACGGTTTAGAGTTCGTGTTTATGTTCATCCCCATAGAATACGCCTACTTTGCCGCATTAAAGGAGGATAAAGACTTAAACGCGTATGCCAAATCTAAAAAAGTGGCTATTGTCACGCCGTCTAATCTGTTTTCCGTTATGCAGGTGGTGGAACAGCTTTGGCGGGTGGAACGCACCAGCAAAATGCTGGAAGAAATCCTAAAAACCGGGGCGGATATGCACGCCCGCGTAAGCCGCTTTATAGAGCGTATGGACGGCGTAAAAACCGCCCTCACCGCGGCCGATAAAGCCTATACCGAGGCCGACAAAGCATTAAGGGGCAACCAAGGCATTATCAAAGCGGCGGCGCATTTGGAAAGGCTAGGCATTAATCACAAAAACTCCGTAAAACATTATTTGGATAACGAAACGGCTCCCGTATCCTTACCTGATGCCCCCAAGAGTGAGGATTAATATGGCAAATATTTGGTTATGGTGTTTATACGGTTTTGCTCTCGGTATGGGAGTAATGTTTTTGTCAAGAAAATATTGGGTCAAACAACCCGCGTGGGAAGAGTATCTGAAAGTGCGAAGTGATAATTACGAGTTGAAACATAATTTGGATAAAGCCAAAGAAGATATGGCCTTTATGCTAGCCCACGCGGTGCCACTTCCTACCGCTAATACTGGCGCAACGCAAGGCCAACAGCGTGCTCCCGTGGACAGCGGGAAAGATAACGGGGAAAAGGGTTCTGCTCCGTCCGTTTCACCCTACGGCGAAGTGTTGCTACTGCAACAAGAGTGGGCTGTCTTCAAACAGAAACAAAAAGAGGAAATGAAGGATTTTCAAGACAAAGTGAAGTGTGATTTGCGCTATTTGAGAGAAAGTATAACTTCTGCGCAAACGCCCACACTTCCCCCACCGGCGGCCCGAAACCCGCGTATCAAAAAGTACCGCCCGCCGTTTATCCACTGTGGTAAAAAATAAACACGCAACGCTATTTGCGCTTCAAAACAGGTGAAAGGATTGCCATAAAGCCATTTTGTCGGGGGCGAATAACAATGCTTATATAATTTACGCGCACGCATAGGTTCAATCCTTATATCAAATATCAGTTTGAGATTCTCGTTTCTCAACGGGAATCTCTTATTTGAGTTGGAGTTGTCGGATTACTGCGGCCCCAAAATGCTCCGATTTTCCAATAAAACACGGAGATAAACCGCAATACAAGGACGCCACCCCAACTATGTATAAAAATTCCCTAGTACTAAGCCATACACTAGGGAATTTGACAAGTTTTTGATGTTAGTTTTTAAGTTTTTTTGGTTGAGATTCTTCCACAATTTTTATTTCCTCTTCAGTTAATCCGTATAGTTTATAGACAATACAATCTATATCCTTTTCCAAACTGCTAGTATCGGTTTGAGGATCAAGTCTTTTCAATGAGAGAATGTAATCCACAAGAGCAAGGAGTTTATTCTCTGTTTCTTTCTCAGGGTAAGCTAATGGAATTTTGTCTAGGACGGTAGCACCATACGAATAATACCCTCCTTGTTTAACAGGAGCAACACAATGGAGGTAAAATTCAACTAATTTAGAATTTAAGATACCAAGCAATACTTTAATGTTTATTTCACCACGTGAAATAATTGCATACATGTTTCCAAACGAAAAAGCATATCCAACATTATCAAGAACAAATTTATTATGTTTTACAATCCATGGCGTAAGAATTTTTTCTCCATTAAACAATTCTAAAGTTCCAAATCGTACTGGCGAATACCAATTTTTTTTCTCTCCCATAGTTGTTCTCGAATCTTTTCTCGCTCGGAGAGCATCCGCATTGTCCATAATGTGTTTATACGCTCGCGGATATTTTTTAGCAATTTGCCGTAAATCCAATACAGAAGTTTTCCCGTTATTGTCCAAAACGCAAGGATAGAAAATTTTTAAATTTGGACTTCCTAGCACATAACGATTTATATTATCTGTTCTAATCAGATCTAATGATAAATGGTTTTCAACAGGAAGATTGTCTTGTTCAAAAATGAAGCAATCATCGTTTCCCGTTATAATACCACCTTTTGAAAAGGCAATTTTTGATAGAGGAACATGTTGCTGTAATTTCTTTAAGAGGCCCTTTTCCGTACTAAACACAAAAGACCATGGTTCTTCAGAAAATTCTTCAATAGAGCATTTTTCAAAAAAACGAGGGCTTTCAAATGGCAATTTGGGAACTTTATAATATTCAAAGGTTTGTTTTTGGTTCTTTGTCAAAAAGAATATGCTAACGTATGTAATTGCATTTTCAAAAATTGCTAAATCCCCAAAATCTATTACTTTTGATAACAAAGTTTTTTCTAATAAATATTTCCGCATAAGTCTTCCGTATTCTGCAGATACAAATTGATTGGATGTTATACAACAAAGGATTCCATTCAGTGAAAGAAAGTTGGTCATTAGTTCTATAAATAAAGTGGATATATCGACTCTTTTCCATGCGGTAACATAAGTTTTTTTATATAGATCTATCAAGTGATGTGGAATATGTTGAACTCGAATATACGGGGGGTTTGCAATCACAATATCAAAACCATTTTCTACACCCAACATCCAAAATGGGTCAAACCACGGCGTAGAAACGGTGTCAAAGGGTTTCCATGTCTGCAATTTTAAGACTTTGTCATTACCCCAATCATTGGCTTTTAATGCGTGGAACATTTCTTCTTGGATTTCTAGAAATTTTTGTTTTAGTTCTTCTTTTTCTTTTCCAGAGGCGGTGAAAAATTCTTTTCTATAAGCACGCAGTTGTTCAATATAATTGTCGCCATTTAAGAAACTAACCACATTTATGGCATTAATTTTTTTGACTAAGGCCTTTTGTTTGTCAGTTAGTTTTTTTATTTCATCTTTTTGCACGCGAATTTTACTTTGTTCTTCTTTAGATAAATTCCACAACATTTGCCCACCACACGAAAGGAGACTTTCTCTTTCCTTAATAGTTTTATCGAGTTTTTCTTTCTCCTGTTTTAGGGCCAAAAGGTCATTATTATCCAATGCCACTAACGAGTTGGCACACGCAAAGTTAAAGTTTAAGTTCGGTAGCGGTTGCGGATTATCGGAAGATTCATCCACAATAAGGGTTAAGAAGAAACGCAAACGACAAATTTCTATTGCCATGGGTTGAATATCTACCCCATAAATGCAATGTTGGATAATGTCCAGTTTATGTTGATAATCCAAGGTCTTATTAATGGAATTTTGGGTGGATAAACCCATCCTATTTAAGACAGCCAGCATTTTTTGCAACATCCCCATAGGAAATGCACCTGAACCGACTGCTGGGTCTAATACCTTAATAGTCAATAAAGCTTTTTGGATTTTTTGTTTGTCTGCATCACTAATGGTTCCATCTTCAAAATCAAATAGAGAATCTATCACACCGTGCGAAATATCGGTTTTGGTGTAAAGATATTGTTTAAGGCTCTGCGTGACCATATAATCTACAATTTCGCGCGGGGTATAATAAGAGCCAGTTGCCTTGCGGACAGATTCTTTTGTTTCCGGATTAACAGAGGCTAACAAATTTTCAAAAATACGCCCTAACATCTCTGGGTCAACGGCTAAATCAATATCCGTGGAAGTATTTTCATCAATAGTAAAATTATAGGTTTCTAATGTTTCAAAAAAGTTGATAAACCAATTATTTTGAATGGTACAAGTCTCTGTTGTTTTACCATATTTATAACCGTCTTCCGGCAAGTGCGCTTCAAACAATCCGCCGTTCAAAAAGGGAATATTTTGAAAATCCCCCATTTTGCATTTGGCAATTCTATCCTCAAAAGGTTTATTTAAGGTTTCAAAAAATAACGGCTCTAAAACGTCGTGATAATAATTATCATATTCCCCCACAATACAGGAAGAAAGCAGACTTTCGGGAATTAAGGGAGAACCATCCTGACGGAGTTTCTTTTTCAGGAACCAACAGAAAATGAGCCGACCAATTAAACGCACGGCAAAATTGCGTTTGGCTTCTTCCTGTTTTGCTTGCTCACACACATTGGGATAGTCAATTTGCTTAAGCAAATTTTCAAAATGTTCGGAAATTTTCTTATAAAATTCATCATTAACGACTTCAATAGAGAACCTTTTTAATAAATCTTCCATACTGCGAACAGACGAAGATAATTGCTGGCTTGCGGTGTGAATTTTTTGATTCTCTCCCACCAGGAAAGAGAAGCGGCGAGGATTGCTGGCTTTTTTATTGTCAGCCCAATCCACCGTAACTAAAGAGATGCGAAAAGAATCGGAGTTTTTAGGAACGAAAAAGAACAGTGCGCATTCAGTGAACTTTTGGCGACTTTTCATTATTTCCACAGCTTGTTTGGTAAGAGCCACCCGTGCATCCGCAACATGATGATGGTGGACTTCAAATACAGAAAAAAGAGGGGTTTCCCCTAAGCAATAAGCCTTGTCTATTGATTCATATTTTTTTTCATTAAGAGGAACGTCACTTTCTTGGAGGGTAAAGTCTGTCAAAAATGTGTCCAAGTCATACAAAACTTCTGTTCTATTATATCTATGCAATAAGCTTTCCATTTTCATATTATTCCCCTGTTGATTATTTGATAAATTCCACAGATAAAATAACGGCGGTTTCTTTTTGTTGTCTTTCTACCTGCTCTTTCAGTTGCATTTGTCTCTCCAAAAAGTCCGAAGATATATTTTCTTTTAATTGTTTTTCAATTTGCTCAACATTAGCCGCAGTGCCAGCACATATAGCCTGAATCATTTTCAACTTTGCTTTGCTTAAAAGAGGAACCAGCTCGCGCAATAATGGAAGATAGGGAGATTGGGGCCTCCGAGGGATTAGCCCCCAAACGGCCTGTACTAATTTTTTATTTTCTGTGAGCGCGGGATTGGGTTTGAAGTTCAAGCCCTGTTGGGCTTGTTGGTATTTGTCATAAAAGGCATCCGTTATGGGCAAGGATTTTTCGTCTTCCGAGGCCTCAAACATCTTTACCGCATTTTCATCGGTAATGGAATCAATCTTGCTTTGTTCGGCATCATAAAAACTAAACACCCCTACGCTTGCTCTCCGGCCAAAAATTAATAATCCGGCAGGGGAATGCAGAGGGGACTTCCGGCCTATGCGCACTCGCGAAGGCAAATTTGCAGCCTGCTGATATATTACAGGATTACTCTTTTTGATATCATTTAATAACGCTTGGCATTTTTGTTCCCAACTGACTTCTTCTGTGTTGGTCTCTATCTTATGTAGTAAAGATGCTTTGATGGTTTCATCGGATGTAAGATAGCGGGTATCTTCCCGAAACACCTCGTCAATAATGGTAATTTTCCGGTTGGTAATTTTGCGAATATTTATTTCTTCTTCGCCTATTTCGGTAGGGAAAAAATTATAAATAAATAACTCATCAAACATCTTTTTATTAATACGGTTAATACGCCCGACACGTTGAATAACGCGGGTTGGATTAAAGGGAATGTCATAGTTAAATATGGTTCCGGCGCGATTAAGATTGATACCTTCACTTAATGCATCCGTGGTAAGTAACAAATTATAGTTGTCTTGGGCATCCTCAAAGCTGGCATCAAAATCAGCACGAATGGCTGTTTTTATCTTTTTAGGCTGAGATGCATCATAAGAAATTAATTTAATAATACCATCATTTTGGGGTAAATTTTTTCGCAAATAAGTAATAGTATCTGCAAATTCAGAAAATAATACAATTTTTCGTTTGGGATCTTCCTTTATTTGGCGATAGAGGGCATTTTTCAGACAAACTAATTTTTTATCATTTTGGGGAGTCAATTCTCGCCAAGTATCTTTTAATTTTTTAAGAAGCGTTATGTCCTTTTTCAAATCTTGTTCAAATTCAGGTTTTAAGAAATCTTGGTGAATTAGATAAATACCCTTTTCTGCCAATTCTGTTTGCTGTTCTGGTGCTAAGTGGCTAATGGATTCAATATACATATTGTTTTGAGTAAAATTATCCAAAACGTTGACATCTGTCCCTTCTTCTAATGTTTCAAGGGGCAAATCTTCTAAATCCTCCAAAGAGGTTGTCTTAGAAATAAAAGCTCGGTGTTTATCTTGAAAAAAAGACAACGTTCTTTCGGTAGCGGAAATAATATTCTCAAGCGTTTGGTTAAAGGAGTAAATAGAACTTTCCAGACGGCGGACCAACAACCTTTTTAAGAAATTTGCATTGTTTTTTTGCGGATCTCCCTGAATAGACAAATAATCCCGCACATCGGCTTGGTATTCTTCTTTAACATAAGAAAAAACCCTATATCTAGCTGCCTTAAATTGACTTTTTTCGTCAGCCAAAAGATGGAGTGTTTCTATATATTTTTGAGAATAATCACCAAAAGAATATTCAAGTAGTTTGGGGGCTGCTATTTGAGGAAATTGTATCCCCTTTTTAATTAAATCCTCTTGATAAATCCCAAATTCCAAGTCTTTACGGTTGCGACGGATTACAACCTCTTTAATTATGTTTCTGATTTTTTTGGAAATTTTCTTGTATTTGTCAGCAGAATCACTATCCTCAATTTTAATTTTGTGATACTCCTCAACAATTTGTTGCATGGCATAAGAAAGATTTTGAACTGACTTTAATGTGGAATAACCGGGAATTTGAAATAAGTGAATCAATGCAAAAACATCTTCCGGTCTATTGTTAAACGGCGTAGCGGACAAAATAATTACCTTATATCCACGACATAGAGTTTCAAGATTACTGTAGTCTTTGGTATCTGGATTACGATAATTGTGGGCTTCATCAAGTATTACCAAATAAGGACGGTTAAGTTTCTGCGCATACAACAAAGCATCCTCAATTTTTCCAGAACTGAACACCTGACTATGATTATTTAAATGTACACAATAATCTTCCCATTGTGGTATTAAGTGAGGTGGAGCAATCACTAATACAGGCAAATTAAAATTTGCTGCAATAGTGGTGGCAATAATAGATTTACCAAGCCCTACTACATCGGCAACAATCACCCCGTTGTGTTCGTTGAGACTTCTGACCCCTTGTTCAACGGCATCTACTTGATATCGCAAATCGGCATAATTATCCCCCAAAACTTGGCTTGGGGTTTTTAAACCTTCTATTTTATGGACATCAAAATATTCAATGAGAACCTTTAAGTACACCAAAAAAGGGCTGGGATTACAGGAAAACCACAACTTACTTAACAACTCGGTTTCTACTTCTGGCAAAGTATCTTTTGTTGCTAATATCTCACTTTCATTCCATAGTTTCTCAAATATTTGAATGCTTTCTTGGACAAAATTATTATCTCGTTGTAAAACATTAATTTCAAAGTTTTGTTCCAAGCCATTGGCGGACAAATTGCTTGAACCAGTAATAGAGGTCCCAATGAAATCCCCATTTTGGCTATGAGCAGGCGAGTTTTGAAAAATATACATTTTGGCATGACAGGGATTTTTAGTCTGCCTGACTTCTAATGTGCCATTTTTTAGTTTCTTAATAAACAAATTAAAAGCTTCGTAACTGGCCTTATTGTCATACTTATCACTATGTCCAATGATATTTTGAACCGTCTTATACCAGCACTTGCGGCGTTCCCTGCGAGGAGGGAAACCATTACTGGAAGAATATTCAATATAACTGGATATTCTGGATTCTGCTTGTAGGCCTACCAAAATCTTTAAATTTTGCTCTAGTGTTATTTGCTTGTAGATTAACTGGAAACCTGAAAAGTAAAAATATCCGACTAAAAAATATAAGTCGTTGCAGTTAGGGATAATATTGTTGATGGAATCCCTAACCAATCTATCTGTATTTGTAATAAAAAAACTCATCTTATTGTCTCCCAATACTGTTTTGGAAAACAATAAAAATAGCGGCTGCTATTTGAGAGATTAGGATCACACAAATAAACAGCCGCCGCCCCTGCCCAATATAATGTGGGCAAGGGCACAAACGCCATACAGAAGGGTAATTAGGCCTTCTATGTGGCGTTCCAAAGCGACTGTTTTTGGTTCCTAATCTCTTTTGCTTTCGCAAAAGTGAGGTCTTTCGACCACCAAAAACAGTATAAATTGTAAGTTTACCGCTATCAGCGGTTGTACTGTAAAACTCCCATTAAAACTTAATCTTATGATAGCACATTTTGGCCTGTGTCTCATATTAATTTGCCTGAATATTTGTCAGACATTTTGCACCTGCACTTTACTTACTAGCTAGAGAATAACACCAACAAGAACAAAGGTTTCACACGATATTCCTTGAAATCCAATATTCATCGTTCAAATTATCAGATTTTCTTTGTTTTTGATACAGGGTTTATAGGCAATATTATGTTAAATTAATCATTTTACATTATTTTTTATCCCCAAAATCTAACTTTGGTTTACGTTTCATTATTATATAGAGCAGGACGCCAGAATTGCACCTGCTCTAATATAAAACGAATAAAAAATGATTAGACCAATTGAAGAGGTGCCAGAATGTCAAATGACGGAATGAACATTAACTTATATGCCAATACAGGAGACTTCCAAATTATTCCAATATGGGGAAGAGAAGCCAGACACGCCTATTTAGATAAAGCCGAAGAAACAAGATTTCAACAAGCATTTATATATAAAGAGACCGATGACTATATGCCCAATATACACATATATGCGGATAAACGAGGAATACAAAGGGTTAAAATCCAAGTGTGCCCCAGTAAACTTTTATATGGTACAAACATCTACGAAACCAAAGAAGAAGACTTAGACCGCTTTTTATCCCTGATGGTAGAGCGATTAGAATGTGCAGGCATTTTAACGGATGAATCTGTGCTACGGGGCCACTATCTATCCGGTTGGGATGTGAACAAACCCATTCTATTCCCGCTTTCTTCCCCTGTTTTGCAATTTCTTTGCAAACAGAATCTTCCTACTCCCAAAAGGGCCCAAAAGGGTTTAAGTATTTATGAAAATTCCGAAGGTTGGGGAGTCCATTTTAACTATCAACATAAATGTATAAAACTTTACGACAAAACCGCCGAGGCCATCAAAAACGACATTATGCCCCCGGATATAAAAGCATTATTCCAAGAAACTGGCAGTTGTATGGTTAATTTAGAATATTCAATGAATAATAAAAAAGCCGTTGATTTTGAACTAAATAGGATAAGCAACAAGTTGCCCAATACCTTAGAAACAGCTTTTAAGAAAGAAGTTTGTTGGAAAATTTTACGAAATAGGACATTCGGCCTGTTAGACAATTTTTATACCATTCAACAGGACTTAGGAAAAATTGCAGTCTGCGCAGAGCAATTTTGCAATACGCATAAAGCATTCAATGGAGCACAGAAAAGAAATGCTTTATTTGGGGCGCTTGTCAAAATGAGCTTTTGGGGATATGACGAATACAAAAACCACCTAAAGAGGTTTTATTCCAAAAAACAAATTAACCAGCATTTTAACATGCTAAAAGAAATTCAAATCCCCAAATTACCGGAAGAAAAAGTATTTAGAGAAATTATTTCCAATGCTTTATTTTCCCATGATTATATGGATAGAAACAGCATTTTAGACACCTTAGAAAGATATAAGAATGATAATTTTATACCCCCTAAAATCCCTGTAATACAGACGAATGCTCGTGCGGAGGAATACACCTATGCAAACTAATGTAAGCCCGCTTATGACACCCAAAGAGGTAGCAGCCTATCTGCGCCTGTCCATTGCAACCGTTTATGCTAAAAAATGCCGGGGAGAATTTCCAAAGGGAAGCACGGTCAAATTATTTGGGAAGTTGCTTTTTAAGCGGGACAAGATAGAACAACTGATAGAAGATTCTACTGAACCTTCTTTTTGAGCATTTTTAAGTCTTATTATTTAGCTTGCTCGGTTTCTAGCAGTTTTTTTAGCGCCAACCGAATAACAGAGGACAAATTCCTATCTTCCCGTTGAGCATAGGCCTTTGCTTGAGCCAGTAGTTCTTCAGGGAGCGTAAAACTTATCGTTTTAATTTTTTGTTGATTATCTTGTTCTAGCATATATAGATAATAGCAAATTTGATTTGATATGAAAATATAATACTTGACAATATCATATATTATTATATAGTATGATATTATAATATTGGAGAATATTTGATATGAAAATTTATCAAGATAAGAAAGGACGTTATGTGCTTGATGGTTATGATAAGACGGGGAAAAGACATCGCAGAATTGTTGCTATGAATGAATCTGCCGCAAAAAAGGAACTAGCAAAATGTATGGATGAGTTCTATAAAGCCAAAAATGACCCACGCTTAATGCAAGAAAGCCAGTTATTTAAGGATATGGCTCCCCTGTTTATCAAACATCACATAGAATTACGGCCTTCTAAACAAACCTATATGGCAATGTTTGAGAAAATTTTAGACCACTTTGCTAACTATACGCTAAAGGAAATAACCCCATTAGAGGTGCAAAGTTTTTACAATCAAAAGGCCCTAGAAACTTCCTATGCAAATGCGGACCGTTATTTTGGTATTATCAGCAAGTTTTTTAATTGCTTAAACGACTGGGACAAGTACAGCGGGCCTAATCCGTGCCGGAAGGTTAAAAAACAACGCGATGCAGAACCCTTTGAAGCCCACCCGATTAATGAACAAGAGATTCAAAAACTCTTGCCATTCATTAGTGATGAAGTGCGCCCTTGTGTCACCATTGGGTTTTATACAGGGCTTAGACGGCAAGAATTGCTGGGCCTGCGCTGGGAAAATATTGATTTTACACACCGAACAATCTATATTCCTAAAACAAAGACCGAACGCCCGCGCACCTTGGGGTTAACCGCAGATATTGCGCAAATATTGCAGGGCTTAAATCCGCAAAAAAGCGGACTTGTATTTGAAAAAGTGACTAAAGACAAATTAAAATACCAACTCAATCACGCTTCCGAAAAAGCCGGAATAGGCCATATCCGCCCACACGATATGCGGCATTCCTTTGCAGTTAATTTTCTAAACCGTGGAGGGACTTTGGAGCATTTACAAAGACTCCTTGGGCACAGTAAAATAACCACCACACAACGCTATTTGCGGTTCAAAACAGGTGAAATTGCCAGTAAAATGATGGTAATGGACGGGATGATTCCGCTTAGTATTGTATAGTGGATAAATTTAATCTACGCACAAACTACGCGCTTTTTGCGTACTTTCCTCGTGCTCACTATAATGGAAAAACATTTCTAAATCTTCTCTTAAAATAGAAAACTCTTGTCAGGTATTTCTATTTTCTCTTAAAAATGGAAATGATTTTTGATTTATTTCTAAAAAAAAAATAAAATAGAAATACATATTGAATATAGGAGAAGCATATGAAGAACTTCAAAGCGGGCATATATAGGGAGCACTCAGGGTACAAAAGTTTTTCCCCATCTCTGATTAATAAATCTTTTGACATTTCAGACAAGCAAATTAATATGCTTCTGGAGGAAGCGAGTCGTGCCATAGGACAGTTAAATGCTTACTCAGATTTTGAAGAAGTAAATATGGATTTATTTATCAATATGCACATTTATAAAGAGGCCACCCTATCTAATAAAATTGAAGGCACACAAACAACTATGGACGAAGCTGTTAATCCGGAGGAATTGGTGATTCCGGAAAAACGGGATGATTGGAGAGAAGTACAAAATTACATTAAAGCCATTCATTTTGCACAACAGAAACTATCACAACTACCCATTTCTATGCGCTTAATTACCGATATTCATGCTATTTTGCTAGAAGGGGTCCGCGGAGAACACAAAAATCCCGGAGAAATACGCAGAAGCCAAAACTGGATTGGGGGTTCTTCTCCTAGCAACGCTTTCTTCGTTCCTCCCCATTGTGAGGAATTACCGGAACTGTTATCAGATTTAGAAAAATTTTGGCACAATGCCAAATTGCAAATCCCAACATTAATTAAAATTGCTATTTTCCACTATCAATTTGAAACCTTACACCCGTTCTGTGATGGCAATGGCAGAATGGGACGCTTATTAATTCCTCTAATGTTAATGTCTTGTGGGGTACTTACAAAACCTGCCCTATATATCTCCAATTTCTTTGAAAACAAAAAAGGGACTTATTACGATTTATTAACGAAAGTACGCACCCAAAACGATTTAGGACAGTGGATTAAGTTCTTTTTGACAGGTGTAATTACGACGGCCAAGAATGGCACCCTAACACTCAAGAAGTTAATTGCATATAGAAACAAAATTAATGATCTGAGCATGACATTAGGAGCCCGAGCGAAAAAAGCAGATGAAGTAGTTAAGTGGATGTTTGGCCATCCCGTAGCTAACACAAAAAAAATAGCTGAACAATTACATTTCTCGTATGGTGTTGCTAATCGCTTGTTAGGAGACCTGGAAAAACTTGGAATTTTAAAGCACAAAACCACCATTTCAAACGTTAAATATTACGAACTAAAAGGCTATCTGGACCTGTTCAATTAACCCCAATTGGCAATATTTTGGCAATGGTAAAAAGGGGCAAATGCTAACGCATTTTCTCGTCGGAGAATCAAGCACAAAAGTTCATTTGCACCCTTGACATGGGAAAGGTCATAGGTTCAATCCCTATACTGGGCACCATTTAGAAACCACCCCAAAAGGGTGGTTTTTTTGTGCCCGTAAGCGGGCAAACTGCTTTGCCCGCGTTAGGGATTGAAAGCCGCAGCCTTATGCGAGTTTGAGCAACGCGAAAGGCGAGCATGGCGAGGCGGTGCCCGCAAACGCAAGGCAGACAAAAAATCTGCCGCGCATAGGCGGCAGATTTTTATAGAAAGACCATTCTAAACCCCGGGCCGGAACTCCATTTTAATAACCCACACCTAACACCCAAGAAACAGTGAAGTTGGTGCTGAAAGAGGGCCGTTCCGCAATTTTAATGCAGGCACCTAACACCCGGTCATCACGCCCTATTTAGGCTGATACACAATGCTGTGGTTGCATTTGAAAATACCCCTATACGTCTGCTTATTATATGTATAGGTATACGGTTTTACTTCCTCGTAATGGAAGTGCTGTAAAGGCCCATTTTTGCGCAATTCTTGTGTTTCTTCCAAAAAGTGATAGCGCGTTTTTTGTTCGTGCCCGCCGTTGCGGTATACATAATTAGTGCCAATGTTTTCCGGCCCATTGGTTATACGCAATTTTCCATTATTAAAAATAGCATCTTGCACCCAAGTAGACAACATGTCCGTCAACGGCGTTTGGGTAAACACGCTCATTTCTGCCTCCGCCACCCATTTACCCTGATAATAAACCGCCCGCGCATACAATCTCCGGCCTTTATTATCCTTAAAAGAAGTTAGCTGTTTGAATATCCGGTTCAATTCTTGTGCATCTGCCCGACATTCCGCACTCACTTTTACACGGTTCAAATGGGTGTTTTTGCACCCCAAAAACCAACTGGACACCGCGCCCTCTTCCTGCCCGGGTGTTAAGGGCGGGCAATACCCGCTTTTAGCCAAACAGCTACGCAACTGCCAGGCACGCAACCGGGTAGTTTTATCCCCCGGGTTCAATAAATTACCAACCAAATATAACGGAACATGGATGTTTTTACTTACTTTGTCGTCATAATGGCAGGAGGGCTCCTTCTCTTTTTCAGCTTCCAGTTTGGTGGCGCTGGTGCCCACGCGGGCCATGGTAAATTTATCCCAAATAACGGGAGCCATCCGCATAAGCTCGCCATCCTCGTCCAGTTCTACATTTCCGAAAATTTCCTCCAGTACGGACTTTGCCTGCCGGGTTTGCGCGGCGGCGTCCGTTGTGGGAACAAGCACTTTCCCGTTGACTACCTCATAATCGTCCATATTTTCAGCCGTGCTGGCGGGGATATATTTTTCCGGCACTTCCACATACAAGGTGTTCTCTAACAAATCCTGAAATTGCTTGCGGTACAAGGGAGAGAACGCCTCGGAAATGGTGTACGCCCCGCCGCCAAGTACCAAAATAGCCCCGCCGGCAAACAGTGCGGACGAGGCCGAGGCGGCCGATAGTGTAGCCGTTCCGCTTTCGGCCGTATTGGCTAACAGCAAGGGCAGGGCGATTGCCGGCAACCCCGCCTGCGAGGGTTTTTCCACAGATAAAACCGACTCGCGCCCCATATACGGGCGCACCCGGCGGCTTAAAAGCTCCACTTGCGCGGCATCCCGGGGGGCGCCGGTGGCTTTCAGTTGCAGTACGCCCATAATAGCGGCGGCCTCTTTGGGGGAGTAGCGGAATTTGCCTTTGTAAGACGCATTGGACCCCTTAGAATACGCATACGCGGAGGCTACCGTGCCCGCCAAAAAGCGGAAATCCGGCGCATATTTAGGGTTTGCCACATACTTAACCAGTTTGGAGGCTTCTTTCGGTGCCAAATTTTCCGCATGATAGGCTAGTACCAACCGCACAAAGCGGGGCGGAATATAATTGGGATGATTTTTGTTAAAAGAGGCGTTTCCGGCCATAAAGTTTAGTAATGGCATAAAATCGCGCCGCTCTTTTAACATATCGTTCAAAAGGTGAATATCAAAAACAAAATCTTTTTCTTCTAATTGGGTGTCATTGTCAAAACAAAACACATTTTCCAAATGGCGGACATCAAACGCGGGCGCGAACGTCTCCCCCCGGGAGTCTTTCGGCAGCCCGGCTGTCAGCTCGCCCGGTTTTCTTTTGCGCAGGCGGGCGGCATTTTCCGCTTGGGATTGCTGGGCCAAAGAAACCTTTGTATCCACATTAACTAGCAGGTTATACAGCGGGGCCTTGCCCATCTTAACATCCGCTTTCCGGCCCACAACTTCTACGGTTTTGGAACTGCCTTCTATTTTTTTGTCTTTTTTAAGCCGGTAAACCCCTGTTCCGGGCGTTAAACCATAGGTGCCTTGTTCATCCGCTAGCAGCGCCAGGCTTTTGTTTAACTCCATAAAATGGGGCGCTTCTTTTTGTGCCCTTTCGTCATCCAAACGGACAGAATAATACTCCATAATGTTTTGATAGGCGGGCACAAGCACTTTTTTTAATTGCGTTTTTTGGCTTTGGTTCAGGTTTCCGCGGGCTTCACTGGCGGCTAAAATGCGGATACATTGGGGCCTAAACCATTGGGCATTTTTGGCATCATTTAACATGGCCGGGATATTGCAAGACACCGGTTGGGAATCCTGGGCATTTTCGGCCGCCGGATTAAACGCATACACATTTAGGCAGAGGGAACAGAACGCGACACCTACTAAGATTTGTCTTTTCATAAGGGGCTCCTTACTCTTATTGTAGTGGTTATAAGCCAACATGTCAAATAAGGGGCCCAAAATATAACTTTAGGGGATACCCGCCCCTTGGGCACAAAAAACCCGCCGTTAAGCGGGTATAAAAGAATAGCGCCGCAGGACAAAGGGCGGCCTAAAATAGCAAAGGCCCCGAAGGGCCTTTACTAAAACAGAGGTTTGATTTGTTTAGAACTCAAACGCAATCGTCACTTCGCCGCCGAAACCTTCGCGTTTACCTAATTGGCCGTAAACGGTCAGTACGGAGTGCAACGGCAGGAACGTATCTTTGTTATGATAGGACAGGACTAATTGCCCGCGCCCGCTCATACCTTTCATAGAGGCTTCGTCGCTCTTTACGTTTTCCACCGTCACGGTAGATTTGCCGTCCATTTCGTAAATGGCACTGGCACCGATAGCGGGAATTACGCCGTTTAAGTCCCACGAGTTGAACGTATAGTCACCGCCGAAACGCAGGGCCATGCTTTGCAAGGTGTCAAATTCAATTTTCTGGTCCAAATCGTCGGTAATATCGTCAGACGCTTTGCGTTTCCAGTTGAAGTTGGCAAACATGCTCAAATCATCCAACGGGTTTTCCACAAAGCCCGCGCTGGCGCCGTAATACATTCCTTTGCTCTTAAAGTTGGATAACAATTCGTCCGATTGGAATTTAGCGTCCACATACCCGGCTTCCACGGTGGCTTCCAAGCGGCCCGTTTCGCTATACCGCAAGGAGGTCAACAACCCGCCGCCGTACACGCTGGCATCCCCGGTCACTTTAATCGGGTAGGTTTCGTAAGAGCCGCCCGAATATTTAGCAAACAGACCTAAGGCCCAATCGTTCGTAAATTTCTTCCAAGCGCCCGCTTGCATAAGGCCGGAGTCCAAATCAAAGCCGCTGCCTGTTTTATAGCGGGTGCGGTGGTAGCCGCC
>OIZT01000297.1_pt1 | contig 33185 bp, 22 predicted proteins | sample 1588611 | NCBI WGS metagenome assembly OIZT01 (sample SAMN03283278) | human gut metagenome | biome: human-associated habitat; material: feces | host: Homo sapiens | place: Peru | collected 2012
AACGGCAAGAAGCTCGGCGCCTCCCAGCGCCACGGCGTCGTCTTCCCGCTCGCGGACGCCCTCGCCGGCCTTATGGCCGCGAAGAGCTTCCACGCCGACATCGCGTTCCTCGCGCAGAACGGCGCGGACCACCCCGTCGTCGGCCCCGAACTCGCCGGCTACCTCAACACGTTCAACGACCTGCTCGGCACGGTCGTGGCGGACGTCGCGGGCGAGGCCGCCAAGATCTGCAGCGGCGTCGTCTACGGCTTCGGCGCGGCGACGGTGGAGGACAAGGCCGCCTACGCGGCGCTGCGGAACGCGCTCGACGAGGCCCTTGCCGGCACGCGCCTCGCGAAGGATCGCGCGGCGAAGTGCCTGACGACGATCATGATCCCCGAGGCGCTTGACTACCCGGCGTGATTTTCCGCGCGGCGGGTGTCAGACGGCGGCGGGCGGCGCGCCTTTCCGGCTATACGGAACGTGAAGAACAACGCAACAAGAAGGAGGCATGACATGAATAACAAGAAGCTGATTCTCGCGCTTGTCGCAAGCTGCGCGTGCATGGTGTTTGCGCATCCGGGCGGGCCCGGTCGCGGTCCCGGCGGACCGGGCGGGCCGGGCGGACGCGGTCCGGGGCCCGGCATGCATCGCGGCCCCGGTCCCGGCCGCGGCCCGGGTGGCCCCGGCGGCTTCCACCGCCCGCCGCCTCCTCCGCCCCGGCATGGGCATGGGGGCGGCTTCCACCGCCCGCCGCCTCCGCCGCCCCGGCATCACGGCCCCATGGGCTTCCACCGCCCGCCGCCGCCTCCTCCGCCGCCGCGCTGGGGCTACGGGCCCGGTTTCCACCGCCGTCCCGGCCCGCCGAGCCTTGTCGGCTGGCGGCGTGGCCTCATCCATCCCCACTACCGCAGCTGCTGGTACGACAACGTCTGGTATGACGCCGCCGGCTACGCCTACTACGCGCCGGGGTACACGGCGACGACGGTCGTGCAGCAGCCCGTGGTGGTGCCGCAGCCGGTCGTTGTCCCGCAGCCGGTCGTTGTGCAGCAGCCCGTTGTCCAGCAGCCCGTAGTCCAGCCGGCGGTTGCCCCGCAGCCCGTGGTCGTGCCGCCGCCTACGGTGGTGGCGCCGACGGTCCCGCAGACGGTGGTGGCGCCGACGGTCTACTGACGGTCCGGATTGGCTGCAGCCGTGGAACATCGGGGCCTCCGCATTGACTTCGATGCGGAGGCCCTGCTGTGTTTGCCCCTCCACGGAGGGGGGGAGATATGGTAGAATAGTCCCGTTAATGTTCGACGTTCAACACATTTCGTTCTCATGGGGACGCAAGCCCCTTCTGGAGGACGTGTCGTTCTCCCTCGCACCGGGCGAAACGGCCGTCCTTGCCGGGGCGAACGGCGCGGGGAAGACCACGCTCCTGAAGATCCTGGCGGGGGTGTGCCTTCCGTCTTCCGGGCGCGTCCTCGTGGACGGCATCGATGCGTTCCGGCAGGCGCTGCGGTTCCGGCGGATGCTCGGGTACCTGCCCGAGGCGGCGTGCGCGGATCCCGATCTGCGTGTGCGGAAGTACCTGCGCTACCGGGCGAATCTGCGTGGCGAGATGACGAAGAAGATCCGCCATCGCGTGGCGGAGGCGATGGGGCTGTGCGGCCTGGAGCCGTATGCGGACGTTCCCGTCGGCACGCTGTCCTTTGGTCTGCGCAAGCGCGTCGCGCTTGCGGACGCGGTGCTGCTGCGTCCGCGCTTCCTGTTGCTGGACGACCTGCTGGCGGGGCTCGACCCTGCCACGCGGGCCTCGTTCGGGCGCATCGTCGCGGCCGTCTCCTCGTTCGCGGCGGTGCTTGTGAGCGGGCACGAACTGAACGAACTGGAGCAGTGGGCGGACAAATTCTACGTGCTGCGGGACGGGCGCGTGGTCGGCGCGAAGACGGCCGCAGGCGTGCGGACGATTCTGGGATTGACGCCGCCCGCGCCTTCGACGGGAGGGGCCGCATGACGCGCACGGTCCGGGTCATGTTCCTGCGGACGTTCGGGCGGCTGTGGGCCTCGCCGGCGACGGCGTTCAGCGCGGCGGGCTTCCTGGCGCTCGCGGGCGGCTTCTTCACGTTCACGCTCCTGCGCGGCGACGGCGGCACCACGCCCGTCGAGGCGCTGTGGGCGACGGCGGCGGTTCCCTTCCTGCCGCTCCTGGCGGCGCTCCTGACGATGCGGCTCGTCGCGGACGAACGGGCGAGCGGGCGGCTGGAATTGCTGCTGACGGCGCCCGTGCGCGAGCGGGACGTTGTGCTGGGCCTGTACCTGGGCGCCTTCGCGATGGGCGCGCTCGTGCTGGGGGTGTATCTGCTTGTGCCGCTGTGTCTGCTGCCGTTCTACGCGCCGGCCCTGCGGGAGGCGTTCTCGGTCTTCTCCTTCCTGCCGGCCGTTCTGGCGCTGCTGCTGCAGTCCGCCCTCTGGTGCGCGGTGGGGCTTCTCGCGAGTGCGTGCTTCCGGCACGCCGCGCTCGCGGCGTTCGCCGCCCTCCTCCTGATGCTCGCCCTGCCGCATGCGGCGTTCGAGTTGGCGACCATCTGGTCGCCGATTCTACGCATGAAGTTTGCGTCGATGCCGTTCGAGGCGCACATCGTCGACGTCGCGACGGGGCTTGTGCGCCTCTCGACGCCCGTCTTCTACGGCGTGCTGGCGCTCTTCGCGCTGTTCGCCGCGACGAAGGCCGTGGCCTGCGCGCGGCTGCGCGGGCGCGCGGCGCACGGTCTGCGCGTCTCGACCGGTGTGGTGACGGCGCTCGCGTTCGTCTTCGCCGCGCTCGTTGCGATGCTCGCGCTGCGCCTGGACGTCGTCTTCGAGCTGCCGCTGCGGGCGGGGCGGACGAAGACTTCGGCTCGGACGCGGCAGATTCTCGCGGAGACGCACGGCGACGTCCATGTGACGTGCTTCCTCGCGCGGCGCGCGCCGGAGTTCCGGGCGGTCTCCCGTCTGCTGCGCGGACTGGAGGCGACGGCCCAGTCCGTCGCGGGCACCCGCCTCGTGGTCGAGTACGTGGATCCGCGCTGGGAACTGGGACGTGCCGTGGACCTCGTGCGGAACGGCGCCGAGGAGGGGTCGCTTGTCTTCCGGCGCGGACACCGCCGCGAGGTCGTGCCGGTGGCGGAGCTTTTCGCCGGGGCGACGAACGGCGTGGTCGCCGTGGGCACGGCGGGGGTCTTCGCGGGCGAGGCCGCCTGCGCATCGGCCCTGCAGCGGTTGACGCTGCCGGCGCAGCGCGAGACGGTCTATTGGACGACGGGGCACGGGGAGACCACCTATGCCTCCTACGACCCCGCCTTCGGCATGAGCGACATGGCGCGCGAGCTGCGCCGCGACGGCTACCGCCTCGGGACGCTCGACCTGGCGGCCACGCCGGCCGTGCCGGACGACTGCGCGGTGCTGGTGGTGGCCGGCGCGCGCGAGCCGTTCTCCCGCGTCGAGACGGCGCGCCTCGCGGGCTGGATGCGCGCGGGGGGGCGTCTGCTCGTGCTGGCGGCACCGGGGCCGAACACCGGCGTGGGGGGGCTGCTCGCCGACCTCGGCGCGAAGGAGCTGCCGTATCGGATCGTTTCGCCGCGCACGTTGACGGGGGCGGACGTGGTGGCGCATGATTTCGCGGAGCATGTGGTCATGCGGCCGCTCGCGGGAGGAACGGCCGTCTTCAACGACGCGGTGGCGTTTGTTCCCGCTCCGGCGGCACGCGCGGAAGGGACCGTGTACACGGAACTTGTGCGCACGGACGCGGCCGCCTGGGGCGAATCCGAGCCGTCCGTGCGGCCGTGGGTGCGCGACGCCTCCTCCGAGCCGGGCGGTCCGTTCGCCCTCGCCGTGGCGCTGGAGCGCGGCGGCGACGTCGCCAAGGAGATCGCCCTCCGCCCGATGCGCCTCGTGGCGCTGGGGGATGCGGCGTTCGTCTCGAACGGCGCGCTCGCGCTGCGCGGAAACGCGAACCGTGACATCTTCCTCAACGCGCTGGCGTGGCTTTCGGGCCTCGACGCGCTGACGGCCTCCCGCATGCCGGGGAACACGGTGGCGACGGGGTTGGACCGCGCGGGCTGGATCCGCTTCGGCACCGTCGCCGTCTTCGGTCCCGTCGCCCTCGTGCTGCTGGCGGGATTCGCCGTCTTTGTCTATCGGAGGCGTCGGTCATGAGCAATCGCCGCTTCATCGTCTTCTTCCTCGTGGGCATCGCGTTCCTGTCGGCGGTGCTGGCGTTTCTTTCCTGGCGCGCGCGCGCGGTGGCGAGCGAGGCGACGCGGAACACGCTCTGTACGTTCCCCCCGGAAGCCGTCGAGGGCGTTGAGGTCGTCCGGGACGGAACGAATGTCACGCGGCTTGTGCGCAATGAGATGGGCGCATGGAGCCTGGTCGAACCGTATGCCGCGCCGGCGGACGCCGCGTCGGTCGCGCGTCTGGTGGATGCGTTGACGCTGCGGCCGTTCGGGGATCTGCGCACGGCGGCCGAGCTGGCGGAACTGGGCGAGGACTTCGCGGACTTCGGCCTCGCGGAGGGCGTGCGCACGGTGGTGGCGCTCCGGGCGCGCGGGGGGGCGACGCGCGTCTTCTTCGGCGCGCGGTCCGCTTCGGGGAAGGACGTCTATGCGCGCGTGGACGGGCTGTACAACGTCTTCACGCTCCCCGTCGAGGTGTTGGAGGCGATTCCGGCGGATGCGGACGGCTTCCGGGTGCGTGCGCTCGTGGCGTGGACGCGCGAGCAGATCGCGGGTCTGGACCTGCACGCACCCGAGGCGCCGTTCATCCGTCTCGTGCGGAATGCGTCCGGCTGGCGGCTCGCGGCGCCGGTGGAGGCGCCGGCGGACGAAGCGGTGGTGGCCTCGCTGGTGGAGGGGCTTGTGGGGGCGCGCATCGCGGGGTTCGTCATGCCGTCCGCCACGCAGCGCGGAACGGCTTCGGGCGAGCGGTCCGTGCTGTCGAGGTCCGCGCTCGCCCCCTACGGGCTTTCGGTGGAGGCGGGGCTTGCGGTGAACGTGAAGCCGGAGTTCGGCGTGTCGGAGCAGGTCGTCTTCGGGGCGTCGGCGGGCACGAACCTCGTCTACGCGCTCGTGCAGAACGGCACGGCCGTCGTCACGCTGGAGGCGGCTGTGGCGGACCTCTTCCGCAAGGGCGACGCGGCGTTTCGCGACACGCGCGTCTTCCCCTTCGGCGCGGACGAGCAGGTGCGGTCCGTCTCCATTTCGGCCGGTCCGCTCGTCTACGTGCTCACGCGGGGGGCGAATGGCGCATGGCGGCTGGAGGCGCCCGTGGTGGCCCCGGCCGACCCGGTGGCGGCGGCGGCGCTCGTGAACGTGATCCTGCGTATCCGCCGCAACGACGTGCCGGACCGGATTCCGCCGGAGGAGGCGGTGCGCGTCTCCGTGGCGACGTCGGGGGGCGTCCACCCGGACGTCACCGTCGCGCGGGAACTCTTCAAGACGTGCGGGCCGTTCGCGAACCTGCGCGCGAAGACGCTGCTGGAGCTGGACGCGAAATCCGTCCGAAGGCTGTCGCTGAAGCCGTCGGAGGGGACGGGCGCGTCGGTCGTCCTCGACCCCGAGCGGGGGACGTGGAGCCTGGCCGAGGGGTCGGCCCCGATGACGGTGAACGTGGAGGCGGTGCGGAAGCTTCTCGCCGCGCTCACGCGCGTGGAGGCGGCGTCCGTCGAGACGCTCACGGCCTCGCCGGACGATTTGCGGCGGTGCGGGCTGGACGCGCCCGCGCTCGTGATCGCCCTCGACTTCGAGGGCGCGGACGCGGTGCGGCGCAACCTGATGCTGGGTGCGCGCGCGCCGGACGGCGGGCGCTACGCGACGGTGGGCGGTGCGGACGCGGTGTTCGTGCTCGACCGCGCGACGGCGGCGGCCCTCATGGTTTCGATAACGGAGTGAAGACGGCATGAAGACGGTCTTGATTACGGGCGGGAGCGGGTTCCTCGGCATCAACCTCGTGCGCCACCTGCACGCGAAGGGCGTGGAGGAGATCCGCGTCCTCGACATTGCGCCCTTCGACTATCCCGAGGCGAAGGAGCCCTGGCTGAAGTTCACGAAGGGCGACGTGCGCGACCCGGCGGCGGTGAACCGCTGCGTCGAGGGCTGCGACGTGGTGGTGAACACGGCCGCCGCGCTGCCGCTCTATTCCCCCGAGGACATCCGCACGACGGAGGTGGACGGCGCGCGCAACGTGATCACGGCCTGCCGTCGCGCCGGCTGTGCGCGCATGGTCCAGATCTCCTCCACGGCGGTCTACGGCGTGCCGAAGCGCCACCCGATCCACGAGGACGACGAGCTGATCGGCGTGGGCCCCTACGGCCACGCCAAGATCGAGGCGGAGAAGATCTGCCGCGATGCGCGCGCGAGCGGCTTCTGCGTGCCGGTCATCCGGCCCAAGAGCTTCATCGGCCCCGAACGCCTCGGCGTCTTCGCGCTCCTCTACGACTGGGCCTACACGGGCCACGGCTTCCCGATGATCGGCAGCGGGAACAACCGCTACCAGCTGATGGACGTGGCGGACCTCTGCGAGGCGATCTGGCTCGCGATGACGCTCGACGGAAAGACCGTGAACACCGAGTTCAACATCGGCGCGAAGGTGTTCACCACGATGAAGGAGGACTACCAGGCCGTCCTCGACCGCGCGGGCCACGGCAAGAAGATCCGCGGCATGCCCGTGGCGCCGCTCGTCTTCATCCTGCGCATCCTCGAAAAGCTCCACCTCTCGCCGCTCTACCCGTGGGTGTACGAGACGGCGTCGACGGACAGCTACGTGTCGATCGCGCGCGCCGAGAAGCTGCTCGGCTTCGCGCCGAAGTTCTCGAACAAGCAGGCGCTCGTGCGGAACTACGACTGGTACGTCGCCCACCTCGCCGAGTTCGCGGGCAAGACGGGCGTCTCCCACCGCGTCCCGTGGAAACAGGGCCTCCTCGCGTGCGCGAAGTGGTTCTTCTGAGAAGGATTTGACGGACATGAACAAGAGAAAAGAGAAACTGCGCGCGCGGCAGGCGCCCCGCGAGACGGGGACGATGACGGGCGAGCTGCACATGGCGCGCAACGGCGCGGGCTTCCTCATCGATCCGGAGACGAACGAGGCGACGTGGATCGAGCGCGAAGACCTCGGCACGTCCCTCGTGGGCGACACGGTGACGGTCAAGCTGAAACAACGGGGGGCGGGCTCCCGGAAGGGCCCGGCGGGCGACGCGGGCAAGAAGGGGCCCGAGGGGCGCATCCTGCGGATCGACGCGCGCGCGCCGCGCTCGATCGTGGGCACGGTCGCCTCGCTCGGGCGCTTCACGCGCGTGCAGCCGCTTTCGCCGACCTACCGCCAGGAGTTCATCGTGCCGGACGCGCACGGCGCGCGGCTGAACGACCGCGTCGTGATGCGCTTCGTGCGCTGGGAGAACCCGCGCCTCGCCCCCGAGGGCGAGATCACCGACGTGATCGGTCCGGCGGACGACCCCTCCCTCGACACGCTCTCCGTGATGAAGCAGTTCGAGCTGCCCGAATCCTTCCCGCCGAAGGTCGTCGCCGAGGCGGAGCGCGTGGGCGTGCCGCCGAAGGCGCGCGGCCGCGTCCCGGCGGGGCGCGTCGATTTGCGGAAGACGTTCATCTTCACGTGCGACCCCGAGTCGGCGCGCGACTACGACGACGCGCTCTCCCTTGAGACGGACAAGGCGGGCAACCGCGTCCTGGGCGTCCACATCGCGGACGTCTCGCACTTCGTGACGCCCGGCAGCGCGCTCGACCGCGAGGCGTACCGGCGCTCGACCTCGGTCTACCTCGTGGACAAGGTCGTGCCGATGCTGCCCGAACAGCTCTCGAACGGCGTCTGCTCGCTTGTGCCGAACGAGGACCGCTTCGCCTTCTCCGCCTTCCTCACCTTCGACGCGAAGGGCGTCTGCATCGCGCGCACGTTCGCCAAGTCCGTCATCCGTTCCAAGGCGCGCTTCACCTACGAGCAGGTGATGGCGGAGCTGAAGGGCGAGAAGGTTCCGGGGCCGAAGCTGAAGCCGGCGGAGCGGAAGGTCGTCCACGCCATCCACGAACTTGCGCAGCAGCTGCGGAAGAACCGCTTCGCGGCGGGCGCGCTCGACATGGAGGTGCCCGAGGCCGAGATCCAGATCGACGCGCACGGGATGATGACCGGCATCGCGGTGCGGCCCTACGACGAATCGCACCAGATGGTCGAGGAGTGCATGGTGGCGGCGAACGAGGCCGTCGCGAAGGAACTCTGGACGCGCGGCGTGAAGATCCTCGCGCGCCTCCACGAGGCGCCGGACCCCGAGAAGCTGGAGGATCTGCGCGCGAACCTCGCGAAGCTCGGCATCTCCTGCGGCGACCTCTCCAACCAGAAGAACCTCGCGAAGTTCCTGAAGAAGATCAAGGGCTCGCCGCTCGAAGGCGTCCTTTCGGTGATGGTGCTCCGCTCGATGAAGCGGGCGCTCTACTCGGCGAAGGAGATCGGGCACTTCGGCCTCGCGAAGAAGTACTATGCCCATTTCACGAGCCCGATCCGGCGCTACCCGGACCTTGTGCTGCACCGCCAGCTGGCGTCCTGGATCGCGGGCAAGGGCGGGCGCCTCGACCTCGGCTGGCTCAACGCGGCGGCGCTCCACTGTTCGGAGCGCGAGCAGAATGCGGACGATGCCGAGCGTGCGCTCGACGAGATCAAGAAGTACCGCTACCTGCAGATGGTGCTGGAACGGGGCGGCGCGGAGAACGCCTTCGACGCCGTCGTCTCCAAGTGTACGCGCTACGGCGTCTTCGTGGACCTGCCCGCGCTTGCGGTGGGCGGCATGGTCCACGTCTCGCGCCTCTCCAACGCCTACCTACGGTGGGACGACGTGCGCGAGGAGCTCGTGGGCGGCGGAAAGACCTGGGGCGTCGGCGCGCGCCTGAAGGTGCGCGTCGAGAAGGTGGACTTCGACCGGCGGCTGGTTGACTTCGTGCCCGTCCCCGTTCGCCGCGCCCCGTCGGCGCGGGGCGCGGGCGAGGGAAAACGACAACACGAAGGGAAGACAGGAGGGAACAGCGATGATGAGAAAGGGCATTCTTCTGGCCGCGCTGGCGGCCGCAGGCGCGGCGCTCGCCGCTCCTGACGCCGCCTACGACATCGGGGCGGACCTTGCGGAGGAGGCGTTCTGGAAATCGGATCCGGTCCTGTTCGTGAAACGGCACGAGGGACAGGGCTTCCAGTTCACGTCCGGCAGCCGCGACGGCGCGGACACGCGGCTCGACGGGGCGGTCGTCTACCACGGCATCCCCGTCTACGAGACGAAGGTCGCCTTCGGGGAGGCGGGGGGCATCGCGCGCGTGGAGCTCATGCTCTTCGCGACGGCCGGTACCGAGCGCGAGGTGGTCGTGGAGACGCCGGACGGGCACCGCCTGCGCCGCCGGGTGCGGACGGACAAGACGATCACGCGCGATGAATTCGTCCAGATGATGAAGGACGTGCGCGCGCGCCTGACGCCCGCCGGCGCGAAGCCGCCGCCGATGGAGAGCGAGCGCGTCGCGAAGCAGGGCGTCGTGCAGAAGTCCCAGACGTGGCCGAAGACCGCGATCCCCACGGTCGCGCGCCTTACGTGGAACTACGCGCAGGAGGGGAAGAGAAAGGACACGTTCGAGCCGGGGTTCGTGCGCCTGGCGGTGGACGGCCCGGAGCGGCTCGCGTCCGGCGGGCGGCGGACCGAGGCCGGCGCGGCGAAGGGCGCGAAGAAGATCGCCGACAACGTCGTCCGCGACCCGCGCGGCGACGTCTTCATCGACAACGTGCCGATGGTGGACCAGGGACAGAAGGGGTACTGCGCCGTCGCGGCGTCCGAGCGCGTGCTGCGCTACTACGGCGTGGACGTGGACGAGCACGAGATCGCCCAGGCCGCCGGAACGTCCGCCGAGGGGGGCACCTCCACGCGCGGCATGAAGGATTCCGTGCAGGCCATCGGACGGAAGTACAAGCTCGCCACCGTCGTCACCTACGGCGACTTCGAAAAACCCGCCGGCGAGCGCATCGCGGGGCTCGTGAAGGAGGTGGCGAACTACAACAAGGCCGCGAAGAAGCTCAAGAAGAAGGAAATCGCCGAGGACGTCTACATCCGCCGCGAGGGGAACACGATCTACTACAGCTACCGCGACGCCGATGCGGCGATGGACCCCGAGGTGCTGCGCGACATGAAGGTGAACGGCGCGCAGCGGTCGAAGTTCACGCGCTTCATGAAGGACGTCCGCGACCAGGTGAACAAGGGCATCCCGCTCTTCTGGGGCGTCACGCTCGGCACCTACCCCGAGCCGGAAAGCCCGCAGAGCAGGGGCGGGCACATCCGCCTCATCATCGGCTACAACGACAGGAAGAAGGAGATCCTCTACACGGATACCTGGGGCGCCGGCCACGAGCTCAAGCGCATGCCCGCCGAGTGGGCGTGGACGATCTCCCACTGTCTCCTCTACATGAAACCGCTTCGCTAGGAAAGAACATGGAACTCGCCCTCCTCGTCAACCAGTTCAACGTCAAGGGACGCCTCGTCACGATCGTCCCCTTCGGCAACGGCAACATCAACGACACCTTCCTCGCCGTCTTCCGCAACACCTTCACCGAGACCCAGGTGATCCTCCAGCGCGTGAACCGCTCCGTGTTCACGCAGCCCGAGTCGATCATGCGGAACATGCACAACATCACCCTCCACTGCCACGAGAAGCTGGAGGCGGACGCGAAGACGGACCGCGACGACCGCGTGTGGCAGATGCCGCGCATCGTCAAGACGAAGGAGGGCGCGGACTTCGCGACGGACGAGGAGGGCGGCGTGTGGCGCGTCATCACGCGCGTCCTCTCCGCCCACGCCTTCGACACGGCCCAGAGCCCCGAGCACGCGCTTGAATGCGGCGCGGCGCTCGGACACTTCCACTACCTCGTCTCCGACATGGACCCCGCAGCCATCCAGGACCCCCTCCCGGGCTTCCATGTCACGAGCGGCTACCTCGCCCAGTACGACGCCACCCTCGCCTCGGACGCCGCGCGCGCCCTCCTCAGCGCCTCGATGGAGGCGCGACGCCTCGCGAAGTTCATCGAGGAGCGCCGCGCCTTCGCCGTCTCCCTCGAACGGGCCGAGGCGCGCGGCGAACTGAAGAAGCGCATGTTCCACGGCGACCCGAAGGTGAACAACATCATGATCGACGACTTCACCGGCAAGGGTACGGCGATGATCGATCTCGACACCGTCTCGCCCGGCCTCATGCACGTGGACGTGGGCGACGCCGTGCGCTCGATCTGCAACCCCGCCGGCGAGGAGGAGCTGAACCTCGGCAAGGTCACGTTCGACGAAGATCTCTTCCTCGCGTTCATGAAGGGCTACCTGAAGGAGGCCGGTTCGTTCATGACCGACGCCGAACGCGCCTACCTCTACGACGCGATCCGCCTCTTGCCGTTCGAGCTGGGCCTCCGCTTCTTCCAGGACTACCTCGCCGGAGACAGGTATTTCAAGGTGCGCCAGCCCGGTCAGAACCTCAACCGCGCCCGCGTGCAGTTCCGCCTCTGCGAGGCGATCGAGGCCCGCGAACGCTCCATCCGCGAAATCCTCCGCCGGTTCTAGTCTCGTCCCCCGCCCTGCCCGCACGTCTTCGAGAGGGGGAGGAGCGCGTCGCGCCGTGAGCTGGCGATGTGGCGCCTGAGCCAGCGCGCGGCGTCCTCCGCGTCGCCGCGCCGGCAGGCCTTCAGGATCTCGCAGTGGTAGCGCCAGGCGCTCGCGACGTGGCGCAGGGTACGCTGGTGCGAGTGCGTGCCGAAGAACTGGTTGCGCCGGTAGGTGTTGGCGACGATCTTCTCGGCGAGCGCGTTGCCGCTCGCCTGCAGCAGGCGCCGGTGGAAGGCGAGGTCCTCGGCGAGGAAACTGGCCTCGGGCGGCCCCGTCATGATGGGCATCCCGGCCCTGCGCATGGCGCAGATGGCGCGGCGCATCTTCCCGCAGTGGCGTTCGAGCGCGGCGAGGTCGCGCTTCGTCAGGCTGGGGACGGCGCGCGCAAGCAGGAAGGACTCGATGGCGGCGCGGATCTCGTAGGCGTCGCAGATCTCCTTGGCGCCGAACCCCGTCACGTAGGTCCCCGACTTGACGACCTGGTAGAGCACGCCCTCCTCCACCAGCCGCCGGACGGCCTCGCGCATCGGCGTGCGGCTCACGCCGCAGGCGGCCGCCAGGGAGGGCTCGGAAAGCTTCTGCCCGGGCTTCAGCTCGCCGCGCGCCAGCAGGTCCGAGACGAAGGCGTATGCCTTTTCGTTGAGATTGTCCTTTACGTTGTCCTTCTTGCCCCGATGCATGCCGACAGTATAGCAGAATCTCGCGGGCCCATGCGAGGCGGCCGTCCCGGCCTCAGGACAGGGCTTCGGCGCGGAACCTGCTCGGCGAGACGCCGACGTGCCTGCGGAACGTCGCGGAGAAGACCGTTGCGGACTTGAAGCCGCAGCGGGCGGCGAGGTCGAGCAGCGTGCCGCCGAAGGCGGGCCTTGCCAACTCCTGCTTGGCCCTGTTGATCCGGGCGCGCACGAGATAGTCGTTGGGCGTCAGGCCCGTGTCGGCGAAGAAGAGGTCGAAGAACCGGCTGCGCCCGTATCCCGAGAGCTTGACGAGGCGCGGCAGGGCGATCTCTTCGGCAAGGTGCGCGTCGATCCACTTCCGGATCTGCGGAATGACGTCAACGCCCTTGGAGAGGGACTCCGGCTCGCCGCACGCCGCGAACGTCTCGTAGATGAGCGAGGCGGCGAGCATGCGCAGGCGCAGCTGCCCGTCGGGGCGCGTGGCGTTCTCGATCGAGAGGGCGTCCGTCAGCTCGCGCAGGGTCGCCCGGAGGCGGGAGGTGAATCGGCGGCTGGCGCCGCCGTGTTCCCCGAACTGCCGGAAGATGCGCCTGAGGTCCTCTGCGGTGAAGGGCGTGCCGTCCGCGCGTTCGGGAAGGGGGCGTTCGAGGATGGCGCCCAGGCGCACGGCGGGCGTCCCCTTGTTGTCGATGGCGCGATGGCGGACGTTGGCCGGGATGATGCCGAAGGAGCCGCCGGAAACGGCGAGGGGCGCCTCCCGTCCGCGCAGTTCCCAGGCGATGTCCCCCTTGAGGACGTAGTGGATCTCCGGCCCCGGATGGCGGTTCCACGTGACCGTGTAGGTCTCGTGGTGCTTGATGATCCCGAAGCGCTTCACGAGCGGAAACCCGAATCGGATGCCCTTGACGTGCATGGGGGGATTATAGCACACGGGCGGATTTTCCGATAGTCCAATGGACAATTCGCTAACGACCTACCTCTCCCCCGTGTGCTATAATCCCGCCGTCTGGATCAACCGGCGTTTCCCCGGGGCCCTGGACGCGGCGAATGTGCGGAGAGAGAATGAAGCAGAACAACCTTGAGGCGTTTCTGGCGACCGTCGGCTCCGGCCGGACGGCCTACGGCTGCTGCATCACGTCCTCGGACGAGTCGGCGACGGAGATCGCCTGCGCGGCGGGGTTTGACTTCGTGTGGATCGACGGCGAGCACGGCCAGATGGACCGCGCCACGGCGATGCGGCATCTCATGGCCGTCAAGGGGACGGGCGTCGCAAGCCTCTACCGCGTGCCGGCGTGCGACCACACGGAGATTAAGAAGGTCATCGACTTCGCGCCGGCCGGGATCGTCGTCCCGATGGTGATGGACGCGGACGACGCGGCGCGAGCCGTCGCCGCCTGCCGCTATCCGATCCACGGCGGGAACCGGGGCTGCGGCTTCCGCCGCGGATGGGAGTACGGCGCACGGGACGCCGACGACTACCTGGCCGCGTCGGCGCGCGATCCGCTCGTCATCATCCAGCTCGAGCACGTCGACGCCGCCCGCCGCCTCGACAGGATCCTGGCGGTCCCCGGCATCGACTCGATACTCGTCGGCCCGTATGACTTCTCGATGTCGATGGGGAAGCCCGGACGGTTCGACGACCCGGACGTCCGCGCGGCATTCGACGAGGTTTGCGCCAAGGTCGTCGCGAAGGGGCTTCTGCTGGGCGTCTACTGCGAGAGCCACTTCGACGACTGGCGTCGTCGCGGCGTCTCCTACATGTCGGTCAGGAACGACACGAACGCAATGCTCTGGGGCTTCCAGGCGTCGATCCGAAAGGCGTCCGCGCGATGATGCCAGGACTTGACCTCCTTGTCGTCGCCGCGTACCTGGCCGGGACGACGCTGTTCGGCTGCTCGTTCTACTTCCGACGGGGGGCGGGCGACGCGAGGACGTTCATGGCCGGCGGCGGGAAGGTCCCCGGCTGGGCGCTCGCGCTGTCGGTCTTCGCGACGTACGTGAGCTCCATCTCGTTCCTGGCCCTCCCGGCGAAGGCGTACCTGGCGAACTGGAACGTCCTGGTCTTGTCGTTCTCGATCCCGTTCGCCGCCGCCGTCGCGGCCGTCTGGTTCGTGCCGTTCTACCGCAGGACGACGAGCGTGAGCGCCTACTCGTTCCTGGAGGCGCGCTTCGGATTCTGGTCGCGGGCCTACGCGAGCGGCTGTTTTCTCGTGATGCAGTCCGCCCGGAGCGGCATGATCCTCTTCCTTCTGGCGTTGCTCCTGAAGTCCCTGCTCGGATGCCCGATCCCGGGCGTCATTCTCGTCGTCGGCGTCTCGACGATGGCCTATTCGATGATGGGTGGCCTCCAGGCCGTCGTCTGGACGGACGCGGTCCAGGCGGTCGTCCTGATCGGCGGCGCGCTGCTGTGCCTCGCCGTCCTCGGCTGCACGCTCCCCGACGGCCTTGCCGCCGGCGTGAAGGCGGCCTTCGACGCGGGCAAGCTCTCGCCCGGGGGCCTTTCACTGGCGGACTGGGGCACCGAGACGTTCTGGGTCACGTTTTCCTACGGGGTCTTCCTGAACCTGCAGAACTTCGGCGTCGACCAATGCTATACGCAGCGCTACGTCGCGGCAAGGAGCGAACGGGAGGCCGTGCGCGCGATGTTCTCCGGCGCGATGCTCTACGTGCCGGTCTCGCTCGTCTTCGTGGCCATCGGCACGCTTCTCTGGGTGTGGGTCAAGGGCCATCCCGGCGTCGTGCCCCCCGACGTCCTCGCGAAGTCCGACGCGGTCTTCCCGTGGTTCATCGCACACCGCCTGCCGACGGGCGTGAAGGGTCTTCTGGTCGCGGCGATCATCGCGGCGGCGATGAGCACGGTGTCCTCGACGCTCAATTCGGGCGCAACGGTCCTCCTGGAGGATTACCGCAAGCGCTTCGCGCGCGTTCCCGTCTCCCCGGCCTCGCAGATCCGCTTCCTGCGCGGCGCGACGGTCGCCCTCGGCCTCTTCTCCGTCGGCGTCGCGCTTGCGGTCATGAACGTGACGAGCGTGCTGACGACGTGGTGGGCCGTGCAGAGCGTCCTCTCGGGCGGCATGCTGGGCCTTTTCCTGCTGGGGGCCTTCGCGCGCCGGGCGGGGCGGACGCAGGCGGCGCTCGCCACGGCCCTGGCGCTCGCCACCGTCGCCTGGATCGTCTTCGGGCAGGCCCTCGCGTGCGGGCATGCGGCCATCCACCTGAACCTGGCCATCGTCCTCGGCACCGTGACGCTCGTGCTTTCGGGCGTCTTGCTCGGGGCCTTGCGGCCCGGCGCGGCGACACGCAACGGCGGAACGGGCAAGAGGGCGGCCGCATGCGACCGCGACGGCCGCCCATGCCCGGATCGCCTCCATTTCAAACAACAGGGAGAAGGAGAGAAGCCATGACGACAGAAAAGGAACGGACGACAGAAACGGCACGCGATGGAACGCCGGATGCGGGAAGTCCGCATGGAGGGCGTGACGGGGGCGTCCTGGGAGGCTGGCTGAAGGCCGTCGGCGCCTTCGCGCTAGCGCTCGCCCTGGCCGGCGCGGCGGGCGCCGCGCCGCCGGACAGCGCCCGGGCGAAGCCGCGCAAGGACCGCGTGGTCATCATGGCGGCGCATCCGGACGACCTCATCTCCTGCGCGGGGCTGGTGCTGCTGACGAAGGACGTCTTCGAATGGCATCTCGTGGACTTCACCTACGGGGAGTGGGGGCTCGGGAAGAAGGGGTTTGAGGACGGGTCGACAAAGGCGACGCGCATCAGGGAGGAGGAAGCCGCCTGCGCCCTGGCCGGAATCCGGCTCCACTGGCTGGGCGGCTGCGACGGAAGCCTGTACGCGAACGAGGAGATGTGCGAGAAGCTGCGGCGGCTCGTCTGCGAGATCGATCCGCGCGCGATCATCACGCACTGGCCGATCGACTGCAATGCGGATCACGTCATGTGCGGCGCCATGACGCTGAAGGTGCTGCGCAGCATGGGCAAGATGTTCGACGAGAGCCTGGAGGTCTACTTCCACGACGAGGTGGGGCAACCCCGCAACTTCACGCCGCACCACTGGGTGGACATCAGCCCGGTCCTGAAGCAGCGCGACGAGCTCATCCGCTGCTATGCGTGCCAGAACCCCGAGGGGAACATCGCGCTATTGACCCGGTCAAACGACCTTCGCGGCTTCTGGTCCCGCGTGGGCGGCTTCAGGGGGCGCTACTACGAGGTCTACGCCGATCTCGGCTGCGTGACGGCCGGGCGCCGCACGATCTTCGACGAGATACCACAACGCTGACGGAACGAGGGCGGCAGAAAGGAGAAAACGCGATGAAGCGACTTCACGTGGGATGGCTCGCGCTTTGCGCGAGCGCGGCGGCCGCGGCGACGCCGGCCGTCTGGACGGGCGGCGGGGGCGGGGACTCCGTGGGCGAGGCCGGGAACTGGGACCGGGCGGACGCCGTCGAGCGCCTTGCGGACGGCTCTCTGCTCGCGACGTTCGCGTCGGCGGGGACGGGCGCGTCCGTCGACCGGGCGGTGGCCTTCTTCGGGGTCGTCTTCGACACGCCCCACGCGGACGGCTTCGCGCTGTCCGCCGGCGGGGCGTCCGCGGCCCTCGGCCTCGGCGGCGGCGGCCTCTCGGCGGCGGCGCGGGCGGCCGCCGGGACGTACCGTGTGGACGTCCCCGTCGTCGTGAACGGCGACCAGACGTGGGAGGTCGGCGCGAACGCGTCGGTGACGAACGTCCGCGCGCTGCGGCAGGGCCCGGCGCCCGTCGCCTTCGCGGTCGCCAAGACGGGCCCCGGCAGCCTCTACCTGGACGGCGACGGCACCGGCGACTTCCGGGGGGACTTCCGGATCGCGGGCGGCGGGACTGTCTACGCCTTCGGCGAGGACCCGTTCGGGCGCGGCGCCCCGGGCGGCGGGGTCGTGTCGGTCTCCGGCCCGTCGGCGGACCTTCTGCTCCTCGGCACCTCGACGCACACGAAGCCGGTGACGATCTCCGCCACGAACGGCGACGCCTGGCCCGTGCAGGTCCTCTCCGGCTCGACGGTGACCTTCAGGGGCGCGTTCACGAGCCGCTGCGACCGCGTGCGGCTCCTCCCGAGGTGCAGGGTGGTCCTCGAGGGCGGGGGGCGGCTGGAGGCGCCGCCGTGGTTCATGGACGACAAGTCGGAGCTGCTGATCACGAACAGGCCCGTCTACTTCTACGGCGGGGCGAGCCACTCCTCGAAGGGGACGGTGACGTTCGCGGCGCCGAGCAACGACGTGCCGCAGCTGCTCACCTGGTACGGGCTGAGCTACCGCTGCGCGGCCGACTGGGCGTTCTACAAGGGCGACAGCAAGGTCTGCGTCAGGAGCTACTACGACCAGTTCGACGGCCACTGGGAGCTGGGCGGGCACGACCAGCGCGTCGACTACCTGGTCGGCGCGTCGTCGGCCAACGAGCTGCGCAACACCGGCCGGCCGGCGACGCTCTACATGGCGGGGCGGACGGACGCGACGAACTACGGGCCGTTCACGGGGGCGTTCAACCTCTCGAAGGGCGGTCCGTCGCGCTACGAGATGGGCGGCGCGGATGGCCCGGTCGTGAACGGGTCGACGGGGTACCTGGAGGTGACGGGCGGCACGCTGGCGTTCTCGGCGGGCTCGTCGTGGGCGCGCTCGGAGGACATACGGGTCGACGCGTCGTCGTCCGGCCTCGACGCCGTGCTGTCGCTCGGGGACGGCGCGGCCCTGAGCCGGACGGCCGTGCTCACGATGGCGGACGGCGCGTCGGCGCGCGCGCGGCTCGACCTCGCCGACGGCGTCTCGGCGTACGTCCGGCATCTTTTCCTGAACGGGCGCGAAGCCCACGGCGGCCGGACCTACGGCTCGTCGCAGTCGCCGGCCGCCGTCAAGGACGACGTGCATTTCTCCGGCGCGGGAACGCTCTACGTGCGCGGCACGGGCAGCGTTCTCCTGATCCGGTGAGGGGCGGGCCATGCGGAAGAGCGTTCTCCTTTTGCTGCTCCTCGCCCGCGCCGCCGCGCCGGGCGGCGTCGAGGTCGGCGACAGCCGCCTGTCGGTCGTCTTTTCCGACGCTTCGGGGTGGCCGGAGACCGTGCGCGTGGCGGGCGAGACGGTCCTGCGCCCGTCCGCCGTGCCGCCCTTCGAGCCCGACGTCGCGGTGCTCGACCGCCATCGGACGAACGGCGTCTGGCGGACGGGCGACGTGCGGCCGAAGGGCGTCCGCCGCCTGGACGCGCGGACGGCTTGCTCGACGGTCGAGGCGGGGCCCTGGACGATCGACTGCTGGGTCGAGCTGCACCCGGAGTCGCTGATGGTCCGCCGGTGGTACGAGATCGCGCAGCATGGCGCGGAAACGCGGAAGCTCAAAACCTTCTGGGCGGGCTTTGGCGAGCTTCCGGCGGCGAAGGGCGGCGAGATGTTCAAGCCGGTCGGCTGGCCTCCGGGGCGCTGGACGGTGAAGAGCGCCTATCATGACGTCTACTGCGGCTGGGGCGATTTCCCCGCCATGGCCGCCGGCGGGGACGGCGGCTGGAGCGCGATGGTCGTGCCCGACCTGCTGCACGACTATTCTGACCGCGCCCTCGGCTACGTGTTCGTCAACGGCAGCGGCTGGACGCTCGTTTCCCGCCACGATATCGCCGGGCACGTCCGGCGCGGCGTGCGCCAGCGCTTCGGCGACGACTGGCTCGTGCTGCGGCGCGGGCCGGCCGACGTCCTGTTGGGGGCCGTCCGCGACTGGCAGCGCGCGTGCGGGCAGCACGTGCCGCGCGACCGCGCGCGCGGCCTTCACCGCACGGTCCTCTACTCGCACGATCCGCGCGGCGAGGGGGAGTACGACGCGCCGCGCACGAACGGGCTTGCGGTGACGGAACGGTATTTCCCGTACCTCAGGGCGCTGGGCGCCGACACGATCTGGCTGCGCCCGATCGAGAATGCGCCTCCGTACAATCCGCGCGACTACTACTCGGTCCATCCGCACGTGGGGACTGCGGCCGACGTCCGTGCCTTCGTGGACGCTGCGCACCGCTCGGGCTTCAAGGTCTGGAAGGACGCGGTGATGCACGGCGGAAGCCGCGACTGCCCGCGCTCCCGGGCGCATCCGGAGTGGCTGACGTGGATCGACGAGACGGGGAAGACGTTCGACTACTGGTGCTATGACTACAACTGGCCGACGTGGGTGGCGTATTTCGCGGACTACGTCCGCCACGACACGCGCCTGTACGGCCTCGACGGGTGGCGCGAGGACGTGCCCGACGGCTCGCGAAGCGCGAACTGGAACCCGGCCATCCCCTATGCGCGCGCCAGCTTCGCCTGCCTTCAGGGGGCGATGGCGCAGCAGCGTGGCATCCGGGCGGCCCTCCGCGACGTGAACCCGTCGGGCGCGACCCTGAGCGAAGCGGGCGAGGCCGTGTTCGGGAACATCTCCGACGCGCTCTACGACCAGTTCCCCTGCCACCACGTCTTCCCGCTGCTGCTGACGGCGCCGGGCGGCGAGGTCGCGTCCTGGTACGGGCGGTTCCTCCACGAAAAGGAATGCTGCTTCCTTCCGGGGCAGGTCTTCTGCCGCTACCCGGAGAGCCACGACTCCGTCCGCGCGGCCGGCTGCTACGGCCGCGCGTGCGCGAACGCCCTCATGGCGGCGTGCGCCTGGACGCGGAGCGTTCCGCTTCTGCACAACGGGGGCGAAGAGGGCTGCTTCGAGGCCTGGCGGCGCATCTTCCGCCTGCGCAGGGAGCTGCCGGAGCTCCTTGACGGCACGGCGGACTACGCCTCGGTCCGCGCGCCCGAAGGGGTGTTGGCGTTTCTGCGCGAACGCGGCGAGACGGCCAGCGTGGCGCTCGTCAACTTCAGCGGACGGCGCGCACGGGGGACCGTGCGCTGGCGCGGCGGGGCGTTCGAGACGGACCTGCCGGCGTTCGGATATGACGTCGTGCGCGTCCGGGGGCCGCACGTGCGGGAGGCGCTCGGCCCCGAGCCGCCGGCCTTTGAGCCGGACGTGCCGGGCGAGCTGGCCGCCCTGCCGCCGGTCCAGCACGACACGTGGACGTACTTCCGCTTCCCCGGGGCGACGCGCTGGTATGCACACGCGGCGGACGGTTCGTTCGACAGCCCCTGGTTCGAGCATTACGAGAAGGCGCCGTGGGTGACGCGCACGTCTCGCTTCGGCGAGCACCGCCATCGGCGGGGCCATATCCGCTGGCGCTCGGCGCAGCATCCGTTCGGCTACGACCGCGCGCATGCCGAGGTCGGCGTGATCCGCGGCGCGCGGGCGCTGTCGCTTGAGGGCCTCGGCCCCGGGGCGGACGTCCTGGTCGCCTCGGCCGTCGAGGAGCTCGGCTGGAAAGGCCTGGCGATCGGCGTGCGCGGCGAGGCCGCCGGGGTCCGCGTCCGGGAGGTGCCCGCCGCCGAGGCACTCGCGTTCCGCGAGCCGGGCACGGGCGATCCGCGCCTGACGCCCGAGCCGGGCGGCTGGCGCTACGAGGCGGGGCGCCTCCGCGTGCGGTTCTCCCGGAGTGGGGCGCTCGTCGGCGTCTGGCGGCACGCGGACGGGGGCTGGCAGGAGGTCGCCGGCGCGGGCGGCCTTTTCGCCCGCCTGGACTCCGGGCGCGAACGCGAGCAGCTGAAGGACTGGAACGCGACGAGCCTGTTCGCGCGCGATGCCCGGGGCGGCCTGGCGTTCGTCGTGCGCGACGGATGCCTCCTGCCCGAGGGGCGGGGGCTAGAGCTCAAGGTTCGGTACGAGACGGAGCTGGCGTTCGACGACGCGGATCGGTCGTTCGCCGTGACCACGCGGGCGCGACTGGACGCCCGGGACGCCGGCCGCCTGCCGGCGGACGCACGTCTGTCGTGCGAATGGCGGCAGCAGACGTGGGGACGGGGCGGCAGGGTCGCGCTTAGGGGCGGCGCGGACCGACAGGGCGCGGACCTGGCGGCCGGCCCGCTGGCCGTCTCCGTGCGGATGGCGCCCTGACGGGCGGAGAGGGACAACAAGGGAAAAACAAGGGAAAAGCGGAGGACGAGACGATGAAGAAGCGCGTGACCGAACTTGCCGTTGCCGTGCTGGCAGCCTGGACGACGGATGCCGCGTCGGGGCCGCCCCCCTGGGAGACCGTCGACATTTCGGGCGACGTGTCCCGGCATGCGATCGTCGCCTCCGGCGCGAACGGCTACCAGGGGCATCCGACGACGGCGATGCTGGCGGACCAAAAGACGATCTTCTGCACGTGGCCGACGAGCCACGGCGGGTGGGGCGGCAACCTGGCCGTCTCGCGGGACGGCGGCCTGACGTGGACGCGCGCGGACGAGCGGCTGCCGCCGGGAATGAAGCTCAACGTGGAATGCCCCCTGATCCATCGCCTCGTCGGCCCGGACGGCGTGTCGCGGCTGTGGATCTGGAGCGGTTTCAAGGCGCGCACGCGGCAGGAGGCCATGGCCGGGTGCGGCACGAAGCAGCGGTACGCCGCCGCGCGCGTCGGGGCACCCATGCCGTCGGTCCTGAGCGAAGACGACGGCCGGACATGGCGCGAGATGCCGCCCCTTGGCGCAGCGTTCCGCTGCGTGTTGTCGTTCCAGGGCATCGTGCGCCTGCGCGACGGCGGCTACCTGGGCGTCTACCACCGCGGCCCGGAGGCGTGCGTGGACGCCGGGCGTCTGGAGGTCCTCGCCAGCGTGACGCGGGACGGGGGCTTCACCTGGAGCGAGCCGCAGGTCATCGCCTCGGACCCGCGCTGGGACCTGTGCGAGCCGTGGGTGTTCCGCTCGCCCGACGGATCGGAGCTGGCCTGCCTCATGCGGGAGAATCGCCGGACGGGGCCGAGCAAGGTGATCTTCAGCCGCGACGAGGGCCGGACCTGGACGCGCCCGCGCGATGTGCCGCCGGGCCTGACCGGCGACCGCCATCAGGGCGTCATGCTGCCGGACGGACGCCTCGCCGTCTGTTTCCGCGACGTGGACCGTTCGTCGCCGACGCGGAACCACTTCGTGGCGTGGATCGGCTCCTACGAGGCCCTGAAGGGCGGCGACCGGTCCCAGGCGTACCATGTCAAGCTGCTGCACAGCCATGCCGGATGGGATTGCGGCTATCCGGGGGTCCAGCTGCTGGCGGACGGCACGGTCGTCTGCACGACGTACATCACGTACCGTCCCGGCGACGGCGGGCCGTCGGTCGTGACGACGCGCTTCCGCGCGGACGAGACGGACGCGCTGTTTTACGCGCGGCGTCCGTGGGCCTGGGGGCGGATCGACAGGTGCGGGCCCTTCGTCGGGCTTCATCCGAGGTTCGCGAAGGCGTTTGCCTTCCTGCGGCGCCCGGACCTTGCGTCGCTCCCCGTCGGCCGCTACGAGATCGAGGGGGACGACTGCTGGGCGATGGTCCAGGAGGTCGAGCTGACGCCGTTTGGCGACGTCCAGCGCGCGGAGGTGCATCGCGCGTTCATCGACATCCAGTCGCCGCTCGACGGCCCCGAGACGTATGGCCTCTTCGACGCGGGCGGCGAAGCGTTCCGCCCATTCGACGCGGACGGGGACATCGGCTTCGCAGCGCGCCGGACGCGGCCGCTGACGCTTTTCCCCGGCGAGTTCGCGGTCTTCTTCCCGGTGGCCGGCGCACACGCCCCCTGCAAGACGACGGGCTCCAGCACCGTGAAGCGCCGGAAGCTGGTCATCAAGGTGCGGAAGTGAAAAGGTTTGCCGGCTAGATTTGGTATAATGATTCGGAATTGGACAATCGAAGGATTTGTTGAAATGAAGACGACGAGAAGGGGGTTTATCTTCAGCGCCTCGGCCGCGCTTCTGCTGCCGGAAGCGTTCGGATCCGGAGTAATCCCGTTCGGCGCCGGCGCGCGCGTGCCCGATCTACGCATCCAGCGGCTGCTGGCGTTGGCGCTCGACCATGACGTGCAACCGCCACCCGTTGCCGTCGCCTACGATCCGGCGGACGAGGAATTGCCCGAGCCGGTCAGGATTGGCAAGCGGCTGAAGGAATATATTTCGGCCCAGCCGGTCACGCTCCGGGCGGACGAAGAGTTTGTCGGTTGGCTCACCTTCGACGATTCGGTGGAGAACGATCTCTATCCGCGCCGCGGCCATCGGGCCTTCGCCAAAGCGGCATTTAGCGCCAACGGATACTACTGCAAGCCGCAGGATGCGATAGCGACATTCGAGTGGCAGCACAGCAGCATCAACTACGCCAAACTGCTGAAGTGCGGACTCTCCGGGCTGCGCGCGGATATCGCTGCGGCAAAGGTCAGATGGGCGGGCAACCGCGAGCGGCTCGATTATCTGCAAGGGCTTGCGCTCGCGCTTGACGGACTCGAGACGCGCGCCCGCAACTGCGCCGCCGAGTGCCGCCGCCAGGCCGCCGCCGAACGCGACGCCGCGCGTCGGACGAAGCTGCTCGAAATGGCCGCGCGCTGTGAACGCGTGCCGATGAATCCGGCGACTTCCTTTCTTGATGCAGTCCAGACGATCTACTTCTGCTTCGACTGTCTCATGGACGCGATCGGCCGCACCGACCAGTATCTTGCCCCCTACTACTTCGTCGACATAGCAAAAGGCGTGCTGACGCGAGAGCAAGCCGAAGCAGCCCTTCAGGAACTCTTCATCTACATCGATGCGCACACGCCGCACCATTCGGTCAACTACGACCGCGGCGGCGAATGCCACATGACGGTCGGCGGGCTGACGCCGGATGGACGAGACGGCTGGACCGATTTTTCGCGGCTCCTCGTCGAATCGCTGCTCGCGCTCGATCTCAAGCGCCCGCAGATGTCCTTCCGCTGGCATCCGGGCACGCAGCGCGAAACGTTGCGCTACATTCTCGACTGCGAGCGTAAAGATCCAAACCAGCGCATCGCCTTCGACGGCGACCTGCCGCGCATCGAGGCGTTCACGAAGCGCTTCGGCATGCCGGTCGAACTCGCGCGCGATTACTGCATGACCGGCTGCAACGAGACGACGTTCTCGGGCGGCATCTCGCTCGGCGGGTGCAAGTGGAACGTCCTCAGGACGATGACGAGTTTGTTCGAAAAACGCCGGAAGGAACTGCTCGCCTGTGCGACCTGGGTAGATTTTTGCGCCGTCTTCGAGCGGCAGCTCGGCGAGGAGTTTGATGAACTGGTGAAATGGTTCGACCGGTTCAACGAACTGCGCGCCGCCGACTGCAATGTACTCTCGGCGCTCTTCATCGACGGTTGCATCGAGAACGCCGAAAGTCCGACCCGCGGCGGCGCGAAGCTCGCCGATGCGCTGGTTTTAATGATCGGCGAGCCGAATCTGATCGATTCCCTGTGCATAGTCCGCCAGTTCGTCTTCGCAGAACGGCGCTGCACGATGCAGGAACTCGCCGACGCGATAGCGGCGAATTGGCAGGGCTTCGATAAGCTGCACGCCGAAATCGTCAGCGAAGGCCGCTTCTTCGGCGCGAACGATGCGTTTACGAACGAGACCGCCCGATATATGCACCTCGCGCTCGGACGGATTGTCGCGGGCCGCCGCGACCGGTTCGGCAACCTTTTCGATTTCGGCAATCTTGCCGGCTACAACGACCATGGGGCGCTTTTCGGGCGCGTTACCGGCGCGACGCCCGACGGACGCAGGGCGGGTGAAGACATGTCGTTCGGTAGCGGTCCGGCAATGCACCACGGAACGGACGCCGCAACCTCGGCGCTGCTTGCCGTGGCGCGGGCCGATCCCGAACACATCAATTGCGGAGGCGGCATCATGAACCTCTCGCTGCCGGCGTCGACCGTCTCGGACGACAACGAATTCGAGAAGGTCGTTCTGCTCGTCGAGACATATTTCAGCGAGGGTGGCATGCATCTGCAGCTCAATCACGTCTCACGCGAAACGCTGATTGACGCGCAGCAACATCCCGAGAAATACCCCACGCTGCGCGTACGTGTTTCCGGTTTCTCCGGGTATTTTGTCCGGATGAAAAAAACGACACAGGACGAGATTATCGCGAGAATGGTGGTGCGGCCGTGAGCGGAATCGTCTTCGACATCGAGCATTTCGCCACGCGAGACGGCCCCGGCATCCGCACTGCCGTCTTTCTGAAGGGCTGTCCGCTTCGCTGCATCTGGTGCCAGAACCCTGAATCGTGGAAGTACGAGCCGGAGCCGATTGCCGACGGCCCGAACGGCGCAATCCGCATCTGCGGTGTCTCCCGTACGGCCGACGAGATCGTGGAGGAGGTGCTGCGGGACCGCCCGTTCTACGAAAGATCGGGCGGCGGCGTCACGCTCTCGGGCGGCGAGGCGCTGGCGCAAGCGGCCTTCTGCACGGCGATTCTGCGCGGCGTGCACGCCGCGGGCGTGCATACCGCCATAGAAACGTCCGGCTACGCACCGCTCAAGGTCATTCGGGAAGTCGAGCCGTATGTCGACCTTTGGCTCTACGACATCAAGCAGCTCGATCCGGCGAAATTTCTGAAGTATACGGCGCGACCGCTCGATCTCGTCCTCTCGAATCTTCGCCATCTTGACGCCGGCGGGCGGCGCATCATTTTGCGTCTGCCGATGATCCCCGGGATCAATGACGACGCCAAGGAGCTCGCGGCGATTGCGAAACTGGCCAACGGACTCGTCTCGGTCGAGGCGCTCGAAGTTTTGCCGTACAACCCTTACGGCGTCGACAAGGCCAAGCTCCTCGGGCTCGAAATCTATGCAGCTCCGAAACCACCGGCAGCATACGGACCTGGAATCGTCCGCAGGCTGCAGGCGATGACCGGCAAAAAGGTGCGGATGGGCTGAAAACAATTAGCCGATACAAGTCACATAAAGATATGTACAAACATCTCATAGCCGCCTGTCTTGCAGCGGCAACCGTCACGGCGAGGGCGGATCTGCTCGCTGAACTCGCCGCCGTCGATCTGGCCGCCGATGGTGCCGTAGCGGCAATTTCCACCCCGGCCGAACTGTCGGCGCGGCAGTCGGCCTGGCGCAAGGCCTGGATTGACGGACTTGGCGGGCTGCCCGAGCGCACGCCGCTCAATGCGCGGGTCGCCAGCGTCGTCTCTTGCGATGGCTTTCGCATGGAGAACATCCTCTTCGAGTCTCAGCCCGGCGTTTACGTGACGGCGCATCTGGCGCTGCCAGACAAATCGGCATTCAATCCACCCTATCCGGCCGTGCTAATGCCGCTCGGGCACAGCGACAATAGCATCCTCTACCCGCATTACGCGGCGCATTTGGCAATGACGGCGCGCGCGGGCTTCGCGGTGCTCACCTGGGATCCGATTTCTCAGGGCGAGCGGCGCCAGGCTGCGCCGCCCTACGACTACAAAGACAACTGCTCCACCGAACACGCCCGCATAGGCGCCCGCGGCTGGCTGGTGGGCTGGAATTTCGCGCGTTTTCGCATTTGGGATGGGATGAGAGCGCTCGACTATCTCGAAACGCGCAAAGACGTTGATTGCTCGAAGGTCGGCGTAATGGGCACTTCCGGCGGCGGCACCATGAGTGCCTATCTGCAGGCGATAGATCCGCGAATCAAGGTGGCTTTCCCAAACTGTTATATCTCGGCCTTGCGTGAAGTTTTTCGCGAGCGCGGCTGCCACGATGCCGAGCAGTTCTTTTTCAACCAGCTCAATGCGGGCGTCAACCATGCGGCGCTGCTTGCCCTCGGGCAGCCGCGCGTCGCGATAGCGACGGGCAGCCGGTGGCAGGACTATTTTCCGCAAAATGGCGCCGAAGAAACCTTCAAGGTCTTCGCCAACCTGTGCAAGAGGCTTGGTCTATCTGGCCCCTATTGGCATTTTCATTGTGACGGGCTTCATGGTCTGGCGCGGCCGACGCGGGCGGCCCAGACGGATTGGATGGCATATTGCATACGCAATGGTCCCCGTCCGCAGGCGTTGGAGACGTACTGGGCGCTCGGAGGGATGGGGGACGACGATCCGGCTGTTGCCGCGCCGCTGCCGTTTGACGCCGAAGCAAGTTTCGTCACGCCCGCGCATAACGTCCGTGAATTGCCGGGATTCAAAAGCATCTATGCGCTTATCGCCGATCGGGCGCGCGAACTGGCGGCGGCGCGGAATGTCCGCTTATCGCGCGACCGTCCAAAGGATTCAGAGAGGCTGCGCGAAACCGTGCGCCGGCGCGCCGGCATCCGCCCGCTTGCCCAGCTTATCGATTTTCCGCGTTCCCGGCCTTTCGACCACTCATTCGACTGGTGGTATGTGTCTGGCGTCTACGGACATCGCCGCGAAAACGAGGCCGCCATGCTCTCGACACTCGGTCGCAGCACGGTCGGTCGCGACGCCGAAAACTACATTCTGGCGGCTGTTGCCGAAATCCGTTCAAAGGGAGGTGATCCGGCGGTTGCCGCCGCCGAGTGCGGCGAACGTCCGTTGCTGCGCGCCAAAGGTTGGAATTGCATCGCCGCCGCGCACGCATTTGCGGCCGAGCCCCAGCTTTTCCGCGGAGTTGAATTCACCGATCCGCCGCCGAGTTGGACCGAACTGGTGACGAATCCCGATCCCGCGAACGATTCATACGCCATCGGCGTATGGGGTGCGCTTGAGGAATACGATTGGGTCGATCTTGTTCCTGCGGATGTTTTTGGAGTGGTCGGACTGGCGGGGATCGAACCCGCGACCCCAACATTAAAAGTGTCGTGCTCTACCAACTGAGCTACAGTCCGTTTCGTGAAAACGAGGGGTGTTATAGCATAATCAATGTTGGCGTTGCGGTAGTCGGCGTAGGCTTACGACCGTATTGACAGCCAGCATAACATTTTGATATTATGCCAAACAACGGAAGGATGGTCGGGTGGATCGGTTTGATCGAAAGATGTGGGAGAGCCCCGCGAAGCGCTTCAAGGCGCTCGGGCATCCGGTGCGCTTGTGGATCGCTGCGCAGCTGATGGACGGCGAGAAGTGCGTTCACGAGTTCGTCGATCGCGTCGATCTCGATTTTTCAACTGTCTCCCAGCATCTTTCGGGACTCAAGGTCGCCGGTGTGGTCGAGGCCGACAAGCGCGGCAAGGAAGTCTTCTACCGGCTGAAATGCAGCTGTGTGCGAAGCTTCCTCAGGTGCGTCGAGGCGAAAAGAAGATCCGGCGCGTGCTAACAGGTTGCTTTTTTGCTGAACATTTTCACATTTGGAAAATCGAGAAAACGAAGGAAAAGAAGAATGAAGATTGCGGTCTGCGAGGAGAAGGGCGAGGTGTTTCAGCATTTCGGCCATACGCCGGAGTTCCTTGTCTGTGACGTGAAAGATGGGCGGATTGTTTCGGAAGCGGTTGTTCCGTGTGGCGAATCGGGTCATGGCGCGCTTGTCGATCTGCTGTCCAAGGAGAAGGTCGAGGTGCTTCTGTGCGGCGGAATCGGTGGCGGCGCACTGTCGGCTCTCGTCGAGGCGGGAATCAAGGTCGTCGGGGGCGCGCAAGGAGGGGCGGTTCGCACGGTGATGGCGTATCTTGCGGGAACGCTTGAGACGGAAGCGAATTTTCGGTGCAACCATCACCATGACGAGGGGCACGCCTGTTCCAGCGGCGAACATCGCGCGGTGGACATTGCGGCAGGTGATTTCCGGGGTCGGAACACAGGAAGGCAAGGCATGAAATACGTCATCATCGGCGGCGTGGCCGCAGGGGCAAGTGCCGCAGCGCGGCTGCGGAGGCTCGACGAGCGGGCGGAGATCGTCCTTCTCGAAAAGGGAAGCGACATTTCCTATGCCAACTGCGGGCTGCCGTACCACGTCGGCGGGGTCATTGCCGCCCGTGCGCGGCTGTCGGTGATGCCGCCCGCCAAGTTCGCTTCTTGGTTCAACGTTGACGTCCGAACAGACTGCGAGGCGACGGTGATCGACCGCGCGAAGAAGGAAGTCGAGGTCCGTACGGCGGACGGGACCTCGCGCCTCGCCTACGACAAGCTGCTGATCGCGACCGGCGCGACGCCCGTCGGCGCCGCCTACACGGACGCGACGCATCCGCACGTGGCGCACCTCTGGACGCTCGCCGACATGGACCGCGTCATGGCGAAGCTCGGGGCGGCGAAGCGTGTCCTCGTGGTCGGCGCGGGGTTCGTGGGCCTCGAACTCGCCGAGAACCTGTGTCATCGCGGCCTCGCCGTCACCGTCGTCCAGCGCGGCGGACACGTCCTGCCGACGATGGACGCCGAGATGGCCGAGCCGCTGGCGGACGAGCTCCGCGGCGCGGGGATCGATCTCCGGTTCGGACGTGTCGTCTCCGATTTTGTGGAGAAGCCGGATGGCGTGGAGGCGGTTCTGGACGATGGCACGCGCCTCGCCGTCGATCTCGCCGTGGTCTCGACGGGCGTTCGTCCGCGCTCCGAGCTCGCCAACTCCGCCGGGCTTGAGATCGGTCCGCGCGGGCACATCGTCGTCGACGAAGGGCTCCGCACGAGCGATCCGGACATCTACGCTGCGGGCGACGTGATCGAGGTGTGCGATCCCGTGTTCGGCGGTAAGACGGCGATCGCGCTGGCGGGACCGGCCAACAAGCAAGGCCGCATCGCCGCGGACAACATGGCGGGCGGCGCAAGCGTCTACCGTGGCACCTTCGGGGCGAGCGTCGTCAAAGTCGGCGAACTGACTGCGGCAGGCGTCGGCTGGACCGAGGCACGGCTCAAGGCCGAGAATCGCGACTACCGGAAGATCTACATCCATCCGTCGTCCGGCGCGGGCTACTATCCCGGTGCGGCGCGGCTCAGCATGAAGCTCCTCTTCGGCTCGGACGGCACGATCTACGGGGCGCAGATCGTCGGCGCGAAAGGCGTCGACAAACGGATCGACACGATCGCCGAGGCGATGCGCTGCAAACTCAAGGCCCCGCAGCTCGGCGAACTCGAGCTTGCCTACGCGCCGCCGTACAGCTCGGCGAAGGACCCGGTGAACTTCCTCGGCTTCGTCGCGGAGAACGTCCTCGCCGGCAAGAGCGACGTCGTCGCGCCGGACACGATCCCGGCGGACGCGCAGGTCATCGACGTGCGCGAACCGTCCGAACACGAGATGGGGGCTGTTCCCGGCGCGATCAACATCCGGCTCGGGAGCCTACGGACGCGCCTCGCCGAACTCGACCGGGCGAAGACCTACGTGACGTGCTGCGCGGTGGGGCTGCGCGGCTATCTTGCCGAGCGCATCCTCAAGCAGAACGGCTTCAAGGCGTACAACCTCTCCGGCGGCTGGGCGACCTGGCGGCTGTTTCATCCGGAACGGGAAGAGGTGAGGAGCTCAGGTGAAGGTGAACAGAGGAAAGAAGAACCGTCCGCCGTTCAACCTTCAACTTCCGACCTTCAACCTTCTTCAACCCTCGATCTCCGCCAGCTGCCGTGTCCGGGACCGGTCGTCCAGCTCAAGGCGGCGTTTTCCAAGGCGGCGGACGGCGCGGCGTTCAAGGTGCTGGCCGATGCGACGTTCGAGGGCGATCTCCGGCGCTGGTGCGCGGCGAACGGCTGCACGGCGTCCGGACTCGCGAAGCACGGCGGCGAGCTGGAGGCGATGCTGGTCAAGGGCGGTCCTCAGCCTTCAGCCTCGGCCTCCAGCCGCCCGGCGGAGCATTCCGCCGCGATCGTCCTCTTCAGCAACGACCTCGACAAGGCGCTGGCGGCGATGATCCTCGCGAACGGGCTCGCGGCGTCCGGGGCGAAGGTCGGGATCTTCTTCACGTTCTGGGGACTCTCGGTGCTGCGGAAGAATCCCGCACCGACCCTGCGGCGGAGCCTCGTTTCGCGGATGTTCGGCTGGATGCTGCCCAAGGGGGCGGAGAAGCTGGCGCTCTCGAAGATGAACATGCTCGGGCTCGGCACGGCGATGATGAAGGACGTCATGCGCAGGCAGAACATCATGACGCTTCCGGCGCTCATCAAGTCCGCGAAGGCGGCGGGCGTGAAGTTCATCGCCTGCGACATGGCGATGGGGGTGATGGGTCTCGCGCGCGAGGACCTGATCGACGAGGTGGACGAGGTCGCGGGCGTTGCCGCCTTTGCGGAGATCGCGAAGAGGAGTGCCAATACGCTGTTTATCTGAACTTGGCAACGGCAAACCCCATCACTCTTTGAGGCGGCAGCCCCGTATGCCCATGCCAATTTCGCTTGCGTGTACTTGCCTTTTCTCTTGCGGGGTGCAACGAGACTTTTATGCAGTGTCAACGGGGTTATGGCTGATGTCATGCCGCGCAGTCGACCTGGGGCTGGTCTTTGACGAGACATTGGAAGAACTCTTCGAGTCGGTTTGACTTGTAGAGCGTGCGCAGCGGGAGCAGCGCCTTTGCGCCTTTCAGGGACTAGATCATGCCCGATTGCTTGAAGCGCTGGCCGATGACGGTCTTGCAGCCGCTCTCGATGACGTCCGGGCCGATGAACCACCCGTTGGCCCGGTACTCGTCGTATTTCATCCTCCCGGCGTTGCCGCGGTAGTACCTGTACTCGCGCATGGCGTCCTTGCCGAGCCTTGCCTTCATGTTCTTCCAGATGCAGTCCAGCACGTTCCGCGCCTTTCCCGACTTTATGCATTCCGACCAGTAGTGGTGGCGGTACTTCCATTCCTTCGAGCCTTCCCTGACTCCGAGCCCGAGCATCATCGGCTTCAGGTGCTCTAGCGCGTGGTAGACGTCGAGGATCGGGGTCGCGAACGGGAAGTGGTTCCTCCAGACGGTCTGCAGCCACTTGCTTCCGTCGGTGATGTAGAGCGTCGTCTCCGGGACCTGGCCGAAGCGCCTGTCGAACTCCGCGCGGACGAGCTTCCCGAACTTCTCCGTGCGGTGCGTCGTGGCGACGTACGTCGTCGTGTCGAGATCGCGGTGTGGCTCGTTGTCCTTGGCCGGGACCTTCACGGTTCCAAGCATGGCGAGCAGCCTTCGCGCCTCTGGGCCGTAGGCCTTCACGAACTCGTCGCATGGCGTGGAGTTGCCGAGCGAGGCGCGCGTGTAGCTGTTGACGTGCGAGAGGACGACGTTGATTCGGGTGGGAGAGCATACCGAATTTGCAGAACTAGACAAGGGGATGATAGCAGGGAGAAATTATCCCCTCCATCAATCATACACAAGGAGAATCAATGTCCTTTGCAGACCTAAACGTTCCCCAAAACCACGTTTACCTTTTCAAACCACAAAGTGAAAAGGTTTCCGAGGGGGGCTTGACTTGCATACAAGAATGAATTATACTTGGCTCAACTTGTACACAAGAAAGAGGATCCATGGGCCGGTTCGTGACATGTGGCGAGATCATGATGCGCCTCAATCCCGAGGGGTACGGGCGCTTTGCGCAGGCGGCGCGCTTCGAGGCGAGCTACGCGGGGGCGGAGGCGAACGTCGCCGTCTCGCTCGCGAACTTCGGGCTGGATGCGTCGTTCGTGACGAAGCTGCCGGCGAATCCGCTCGGCGAGGCGGCGCGGAATGTCGTCCGCGCGTTCGGCGTCGACACCGCGTCCATCGCCTGGGGCGGGCCGCGCCTCGGCCTCTACTTCGTCGAGAAGGGTGCGTCGCAGCGCGCCTCGAAGGTCGTCTACGACCGCGCGGGCTCGTCGCTCGCCCTTGCGACACGCGGCGACTTCGACTGGGCGAAGATCCTGGAGGGCGCGACGTGGTTTCACTTCACGGGCATCACCCCGGCCCTCGGCGGCGAACTGCCCGCGATCTGCCGTGACGCGCTCGCGTGCTGCAGGGCGAACAAGGTCACGGTGAGCTGCGACCTCAACTACCGCGGCAGCCTCTGGACGCGCGCGGAAGCCGGCGCGTGCATGGCGAAGCTCGTCCCCTACGTCGATGTGCTGATCGCGAACGAGGCGGACGCGGCGGACGTCTTCGGCATCGCCGGCAAGGGCTCGGACGTCGAGGGGGGCAAGCTGGACAAGGCGGGCTACGTCTCCGTCGCCGAGCGGCTCGCGACGCGCTTCGGCTGCAAGCAGGTCGCGGTCACGCTCCGCACGTCGCTT
>OIZT01000298.1_pt1 | contig 33170 bp, 27 predicted proteins | sample 1588611 | NCBI WGS metagenome assembly OIZT01 (sample SAMN03283278) | human gut metagenome | biome: human-associated habitat; material: feces | host: Homo sapiens | place: Peru | collected 2012
CGGTATTCAATCCACTATCACTGTGGCTGACCCTCCCTCGGGATATGGGGGTCAGCCACACACAATGGCCTTCCAGCATTACCAGAGCCATTCTTGCGTGCCTGTGGTTTGCACAGGGTTTGCACAAGGCTCAAAAAAACAAAACGGCAGAGCCGTTCTATAATGTTCAGGGTGATTCTATGTATTCAATCTTATCAATCGATGCAACTTATTTTTTCAACATTACTAAATAAGCCCATATAATAATTGCAGTTCAGGGGTGTAAATAGTTGAAAAAAGTCTTGCATATATATATATATATATATATATCTTTGTGACCGTATTTTTTCGGCAGCTATGTCTAACCCGGCTGCCGGAGAAAATACGGGCACATATTATAGACGTATCTTACGCTATTGTTAGAAACAATTAAACCACAAGTCCGCGTCTTCCGCGTAGAAGACGCACACTAAAGTTTGAGCCGGTTGCGACAGGTCGAGGATTGGACTCCGCGTTTATGGTATCTGCTCCCTAAAACAATGTTATTAAACCGCCGGTCAGGAGTCTCCGGTCAATTCGTTAGTTTCTATGAAAAAAGTTAATGAAGTTCGTGTCTATGTAAGACCGGAGGTCGAGGAAATCGACCTCGCGCTGTCAACTGTCCTCTGCGGCAGCGGTGAAGTGTATGGCTCCGGCCAGGATTCAAACGGCGAAGATTGGGGATCAGGTGAATAATCGCTTAAAATTCAAATATCCATATTATGAAAAAACAAATGATGGTCGCCATGTGTGTCCTAGCAGTACTGGCGGCATGCTCCGAAACATCAGAGGAGCTGGTTCCGGAGGTTAAAGGCGAGGGTGTCTATGCCACAATAGAGCAGCCGGTGTCAGTTGACACGAAAAGTCTGGCCTATGAGAATGGCAAGCTAGTGTTCACTTGGGCCGAGGGCGAGAAGGTTGTGGTGTTCGGAAATAAGGACGCGGCTTCCTTTAATTCCTTGACCTCGGGGGAGACGTCCACCAAACTCGAAAGCGAGGGCTTCACCTTGAAAGACAACGTTAACTATTACGCATGCCTACCGGCATACACAATACCTGCCGCGACACAAAGCACTTCAGTTCCTGTCACTTTTATGGGACAGAGACAGACAGCCAACGGCAACAGCGATCACCTGAAGTCATTCGACTATGCATGTGCGTCCGCCACCAAGGCAGAAGGTAAGAACACCATAAGTTTCGAGCTTAAGAACCAAGTGGCGTGGATTGTCCTTGATCACACCTTCACTGATGCGACGAACAATGTGACCTCTGTCACGATCAACGCAGACGAAGACCTGTTTGTCACAAAAGGCACTCTTGATGTGACCACCTCTACCATAACCGAAGGCACAAAAGACCGCAAGATCACCCTGAATCTTGGAGAGGAAGGCGGAAACGGCCTTTCCTTCGCAGCAGGTGAGGCCTTCCGTGGTTTCTTCACATTGAATCCGGTTGACCTTTCCGGGAAGACGCTTACTTTCACCGCCACCACAAAGAGCGGTGAGACCGTAGCGCTTGGCACATTCACTAAGGCAAGCGCCAACCTCACGAAGAATCTTGCGGTCCGTATCCAGACTTCTGGTTCGGCCAAGGTCGCCACTGTTGATGGAAAAGAATATTCCACATTGAGCGCCGCTTTGGCTGCGGCTTCTGAAGGAGCGACAATCAGCGTTGTCTCCGATGTCACAACCGAGAAGGTCTTGATTGACAAGAGCGTGACTTTCGATCTTGGCGGCCACACCGTGACGGCTGACGATGATGTCTTCTATATCGCCGAGAATGGCCTTACCGTTAATTTCAAGAACGGAAACATCGTGTCGACAAAGTATGGCGGACTCTTCTTCAAGCAGGGACGCCAGAATGAGCACATCACGTTCGACAACTGCAACATCACCGGTGTGGAGGGCGCGATTGCCACAAGCACATTGACAGGTTCAACCATCACAATTAATGGTGGTACGTTCACTTCGTCCAACAATGCTGTCATCCTGACAAACGGTAATAAGCGGATGTACCCTTATGATGAGACGAACACTGCTCTGCGCGAGAATCCGAACACCATCACCATCAACGGCGGTACTTTCAAGGGACAGATGTCTGATGAGGCATACAATGTCAGAAATTCGATTGCCTGCGGAATCTATGCGGCATGGAAGGACATCATTATCGTCAACGACGGTACATTTGAGATCGAGAGAGGTGTAGGTGTCCTCTGCCGTGGCGGCAAGGTGACCATCAAGGGTGGTACGTTCACCACAACTGATCCTGATACTAAGAAAGGATGCGTAGGCGACAGCCGCATTGTAGTTCCATGCCAGACGGTTTATGTTGATAAAGCGTCCCAATATCCGGATTATGAGAACGCCACAATAGAAATCTCCGGTGGCAAGTTCTCCGATGACTCCTGCAAGGATTACCTTGCTGAGGGCCATGAGGTGAAACAGGATGGTGAAACTTATACAGTTGTAGAGGCCACAGTCATTCCTGTCACCAGTCAGGAAGATTTGAATAACGCGATTACCACGGGCGCAACTCAGGGACAGTCCGCAACCGTTACTCTTCCATCAAATTCAACCTTTACCCTGAACAGCGGCATAGCTCATGAAGGAACCAAAAGCCGTGACATCACTTTCGTGGGCGATGGCACACAGACCATTGATGTCATCACCAATGCAATAACCTCCTCCGAGGGCGAAGAAATGAACTATCAGCGTGGTTCTTCCTTCACGTTCAAGAATATGACTATTCAGGCAGGTACTACCCCTTACGGTGGCATCGTCTGTGATGAGCTTACCTACGTGAAGTGCACCATTAAAGGCAAGCTCACGCTCTATGGGAAGGCGACCTTTGTTGACTGTACCTTCGAGAATGACATGGCTGACCAGTATTCCATCTGGACTTGGGGCGGAACGGATGTCAAGTTTGAAGGCTGCACGTTCAACACCAACGGCAAGGCCATTCTGTTATACGGACAAGCTACAGCCGAGAAACCGACTAATCTTACCGTAACCAACTGTACATTCAATGACAGAGCTAACGGTTCATCCGGTAAAGCTGCGATTGAAATCGGTAACGACTATAACGCCACCTACAATCTCACTGTCTCCGGATGTACTGTGAACGGATTTGCTGTAGGGAAGAACACAGGTAGTACACTCTGGGCAAACAAGAATAGCATGGATGCTGTTCACCTGTCAGTTACCATAGACGGGACAAAAGTACAATAGACTTCAACCCTACAGGTAATTTCACAGATGGCGGTCGTTGATCGCCACAAAAAAATCAAGGCTGGCTCTTTCGGGAACCAGCCTTTTTAAGTGTCAACAGGCAGCAGAAGTAGTTTTGTCACTTCGACAAGTTCAGTGACCAACGAGACACCTACAAAATAAAGGAAAAGGAATCCAAAGTCAGAGCAAACGTCAGCGAAAAAATCAAAAGTCAAATTTTGGTAACGTGCAAAATTTGACTTTTGCCTTTTTTTCGCTGTCGCTAACACGTTAAGTCAGTTCGACGGGCTAAGTAACTTTGACAGGCTCAGTCATCTCGACGGGCTCAGTGACCGGCTTGAGCCAGAGAGGGGAATCACTATTTTCCGGAAGGGATAATGATCTTGTAGGTGTGACCTGCCTTGTTGAGCAGTTTGTTGTCCCGAAGCCAAAGATTGGCCTCTTTCAGTTGGTAATAGGTCACGCCGTGTTCCTCGGCGAAGTCCACCAGGCTGGCTATCGCTCCGCTGACCGTCACGACCTCTTTCGGAGAGTAGGTAGGGTACTTCTCGAAATCCTTGACATTGAACCCGAAAGCTGACGGATTCTCGAAAAACATCTTCGCCGAGAGAACCCTGAACATGTACCGTGATGTCTCCTCGACCAACCAGAGATCCATTGCGGATTTCTGCCTTTGGTCTGTCAGCCGCCTGGAGATGCCGGCCTGTCCGGCGTTGTAGCTTGCGGCCACCGTCATCCAGTCTCCGTACTTCTCGTAGGCCCGGCGAAGGTACTTGCATGCCGCGATGGTCTCCTTCTCGATGTTGTACCGCTCGTCCACCTCCGCGTCGATGACGAGACCATATTCCTTGCCCGTTGTTTTGGTGAACTGCCAGAGACCTGCCGCTCCCGCCGGTGAATATGCCTTCGGGTTGAGGTTGCTCTCGATCGCCATGAGGTACTTAAGGTCATCCGGGATGCCGTACTGCTTGAGGATCGGCTCAACCATCCTGAAATAGCGGTCTGACTTCTTCAGCATCAGAATCGAGTTGGAGTGCATGTAGGTGAACGAGATCAGTTCCCTGTCCATCCTTTCATAAAGGTCGCTCCTGTCGAACCGTATGGTGTCCCCGGCGAAGATTATCTGTTTCGGAACCGCCGGAGCGCGGAAATGCAGCTCTTCCTGCGGGTAGATCTGTGCGGGGGAGAGTGTGGCGGCTCCAAGTGCGAGCGCGGTGAGTAGGAATATTCTTTTAAGATTCATCGCTGTGTGATTTTTTGATAGGCGAGCCTTTCCGATCCGTCGGCCAGAACGATCACGCCGCAGTAGGAGAATCCAGCCTTTTCTATGAGGCGGCGCATTATCCGGTTGTCGCGGTGGGTGTCGATGCGGAGGTTGCCGCTGACCGAAAGGGCATATTCAATGATCCTTCGGAACACGCCGTGGCTCTCGGGGGTGCTGGCGATGCGGTGGATGACGTGGTAGGGTGAGCTGTCGTCAAGCCACTTGCCGTCGATTGATGAATATGTCGGTTCGGGCGAGGGGAGCAGGGCGAAGTAGGCGACCGGTTTTCCGTCTTGCTCAATGATGTGCGCTCCGCCTATGCTGATGTCCGTGCGTACGATGCCGGCGTCAGGGTAGCCGTCTCCCCACTGGGTGCTGTTGCCGTCCGAGCGCATGATACTTTTAGCGGCGGTGAATAGCTCCATCGCCGCCGGAATATCTTTCTCGGTTGCTTTTCGGATCATTACTGCACTCCGAGCAGTTCGATCTCGAAGATCAGCGTCGAGTTGGCCGGAATCCCTGGTTGGGAGAAACTCCCGTAACCGAGTTCGGACGGGATGTAGATTTCCCATTTGTCCCCGACCCGCATCTGTTGCAGGGCGATGACCCAGCCTTCGATCAGATCCCTGAGCCTGATGGCCAGCGGGTAGCCTCCGAGGCTGGTGTCGAAGCACTTGCCGTCTATGGTCCGGCCGAGATAATGGCAGCTGACCACGTTGTTCGGAGTCGGCTGCTTACCGCCTTCCGGACCGGACTGGAGTACCTTGTAGCAGACTCCTTTAGCCAGCTGTGTCACGCCATCCTCTTTCGCCTTCCCGGCCAACCACTCCTTGTTGGAGCGGGCATATTCATTCTTGTTCATTACTGGTTGAACCTTTTGGCCTGCTCCTCGATGAGAGCCTTGTCGTTGAAGTAGTCGATCTTCATCGCCTTCTTCACATCGTCGAGAGTGGCGGCGGCGACCTCCTCGGCGGCCTCGCTGCCCTTCTTGAGGATCTCGTACACGGCAGGGATGTCCTTCTCATATTCCTTTCTCCTCGCCCTGATAGGCTCAAGCTCCTCGTTGAGGATCTTCTCAAGGAATCTCTTGACCTTCACGTCGCCGAGGCCGCCTCTTCTATAGTGATCCTTCAGCTCGTCGAGGTTGGCATATTCAGGAAGATAGAGTCCGAAATGCTCGTCGCGGCAGAAAGCGTCGAGGTAGGTGAAGACGGTGTTGCCCTCCACGTGGCCAGGGTCGCTGACATTGATGTGCTGAGGGTCGGTGTACATCGACATCACCTTCTTGTGCATCTCGTCAGCTGATTCCGCCAGGTAGATGCAGTTGCCAAGGGATTTGCTCATCTTCGCCTTGCCGTCGGTTCCAGGGAGGCGGAGGCACGCCGCGTTGGAAGGCAGCACAGCCTTCGGCTCGACGAGGGTCTCGCCGTAGATGCGGTTGAAGCTGCGCACGATCTCGACCGCCTGCTCAAGCATCGGCTTCTGATCCTCGCCCACAGGCACATCGGTGGCCTTGAACGCCGTGATGTCCGCGGCCTGGGAGATCGGGTAGCAGAAGAAGCCCACAGGAAGGCCACTTCCGAACGCCTGCTCCTCGCCGTCTTGGCTGAAGCCGCGCATCTGGATCTCCGCCTTGACGGTCGGGTTGCGCTGGAGCCTCGCCACCGTGACAAGGTTCATATAGTAGAATGTCAGCTCGGTGAGCTCAGGAATCATGCTCTGGATGAATATTGTCACTTTGTCAGGGTCGAGGCCGACTGACAGGTAGTCGAGCGCCACCTCTATGATGTTCTGACGAACCTTCTCCGGGTTATCGAAGTTGTCGGTAAGCGCCTGCGCGTCAGCGATGAAGACAAACATCTTCTTGTAGTCGCCGGCATTCTGGATGGCCACCCTGTTCCTCAGGGAGCCGACGTAGTGGCCAATGTGGAGGCGTCCTGTCGGACGGTCGCCTGTGAGTATTATCTTGTTTGACATACCGTTGTGTTTTTTAGTTCGTTATCGTCATATTACCTGGACCATCATATTCCCGAACCGCTCTATTTGTTGAGCCATCATATTCATTGATAGGTAATTCCGTGGTTTACCTGATCAGGTTCAGGAATTCGTTCCTTGTCCGCGCCGAGCTGAGGAAGACTCCGGAGAACGCCGATGTGGTGGTGATGGCATTCGCCTTCTGCACCCCTCTGATCGACATACACGTGTGCATCGCCTCGATGACCACCGCCACTCCCAACGGATGCAGCGCGTTGTCGATGCAGTCCCTGATCTGGACCGTCAGCCTCTCCTGCACCTGAAGCCGCCGCGCGAAAGTCTCCACGACCCTTGCCACCTTGCTCAACCCCGTGATCTTCCCATTAGGAATATACGCCACGTGGCACTTTCCCAGGAACGGCATCATGTGGTGCTCGCAGGTGGAGTAAAGCTCTATGTCTTTCACCAGCACCATCTGGCGGTACTCTTCATCGAATATGGCGGACTGGATGATCTTCGCCCCGTCCTGTGAATATCCCTGCGTGAGGAACTGCAACGCCTTGGCGACCCTTTCCGGCGTCTTCACAAGCCCCTCTCTGTCAGGATTCTCGCCTAACAGCCGGAGGATTTCCTTGACGTGGACAGCGATCTCCGCGGTCGTCTTTTCCTCGTATATTTCCTTTTTCTCGTATGACATATTCCTAAGCTCTTCTTTTGGTACGGTTGTTGAAACAGCTTCCAAGCCTACAAAATTAGGCAAAAAATACTTATTGTTATGATTTTTTGCATATCTTTGGGGCAAATAGAGCCGCTTTTTGCGACATTTTGATTTATATTAATGATTATTAACAATTTAATTGTTCGAGAATATGTATTGGACACTTGAACTTGCCAGTAGCCTGGACGACGCTCCATGGCCAGCATCAAAGGAAGAACTTATCGATTACGCCAACCGCTCCGGTGCCCCAGAGGAGGTCATCGAGAACCTTACCGAACTTGAGGACGACGGCGAAGTCTACGAATCCATCGAAGACATCTGGCCGGATTACCCTACCAAGGACGATTTCTTTTTTAACGAGGAGGAGTATTAGTAGTTAATTGCTTAATAACCAAATAGTTGAGGCGGAACATTATTACAATGGGCCGCCTTTTCTTGTTTTTCAAAAGACGCGTTACAGGTGGCTGTAGTGCGTCTTTTATTTTTCTTGTTACATGGAAATACGTGCTTTTTCAATTATTTTTTACTACTATTGCAATCAATAATACAAACGCATAGATGCACATAGGGGAAAAGCACATCTAGAGTTAGCCCTTTGTGTGCATTAAAATGTCTTTCTCTATGCTTGGTAGGGATGCTACGAACTTATCAAAACGAACTTTGCCCATACGCTCATAGAGCGCTTGCCCAAGCATATAAACTTTCGTCTGGAGGTGTTCCGGCATATAGCCGTCAGGATTGGCATCAGCTTTTCGAGCATTTTCAATAGCATTGAGCATCAATGGAAGATATTTTATATAGTAATAGCCTCCCTTTTCAAGTTTGTCTAGCGCTTGCTTGGCATCCTTTGCTGTCAGAATGCCAAGTTTGGACAAATCACACAATTTGTGGTACAAGAGCCATATTTCAATGCAGGGATTACTTATAACAAGATGCCAATTTTTCTTCTGTGCGCAGAACATGTACAATTCTTCTATTTGTTCCTGTGGCCACCGATCAACATCAATTACACACCAAAGAGAATCACCATCCTCTGCGCTCAATTGATTTTCACTTATGTAAGCCTTGACCTTCTCCAAAACTTTAGATGGAGAAGATGCTTTTCTCTTTTCCGATTCATCCTGCCCGTCGGAAACTTCGGGCTCAATAATATCAACTTTGATACGGTCAATACCATCAAAAAGTTTGAAATAGTCCGGCTCCCGCTCCGTTCCCTCTGTCGCTATGGCAAATAGCGAATAATCCCGAACCTTCTCTTGAGGGACTTCCCTCGTATATCCTCGAAGTTTGAACCCCATATCATTCCCAATTTAATTCATTAAAACGAGCAAGGAATGGGATGGCGCCAAAACGACCGTTGAGGTAGCCCTTCTCCAAATCCAAATCCGCACGCGGCTTAAATTCATCAAGTGTATAAAGATGGGTGCTTTGGGTTTCGCGGTCTTTTTCGGCAAACCAAATCTCATCATTACGAAACAGTTTACCGTCAAGAAGTCCCGCGTCGTGAGTCGTAAAAATAAGTTGTCCTTTCATATTCTTGTCCGAGACTATCCTGGAAACCAGTGTTCTCACGAGCATCGGATGAAGACTGCGGTCAAGTTCATCAATCACATAGGTACAAGCTTCACTTCTGACAGTTTGTACCATTGGCACAAAATCAAAGATTCGTTGCGTTCCATCAGACTCTTCCTTTAATTCAAAATCATAGAGACTATCGTTAACCCTATGTAGTGCCTTAACACGGCGAACAAAGTACTTACTACCTTCACGGCGCATACTGACGGTAAAAGCGCCGGTATCTATCATTACCTCATCGGAACCTTCCGGAGAATGGGAAAGCCTTTTAACGATGCCATCAACCCCCTGCACCAACTCCGGCCATTCGGAAATACTTTGTTTAAACGATTCTATATCTTCGTCTTTCAGCATCAGTTCATTAATACCGAGATCCAACGAAGAAATAAGAGCTTCCGATTGAGATTTGAACGCGGCGTCTGAATACCTATTGTCAAAAATAGAAGTTGAACGCGTCTCCGGGAAAATGACGTGCAGTTTTGAGGTAAGCCACTGGTATGCATCTGTCATCTGTGGATTCTTTACTACATCGTATTTCGACAACATCAGTTCATTGACCTTCAGGAGGTTGTCTTCAAGAAGCGAAATCAACAACTTGTTTTTCGCTTCATCTGCCTTGTCTCCCATCAGCTTGATGCCTGTTTTAGATGTTTGATCATCAAATTTACGTTCGAATACACAAACAGGCTTTTTCAGGGTAGAATATAGCCATTCCTCCAGACAAAGATTGCCACGATAACTTACGCCATAAGAAAACTGGTCGGACTCTGTAGCAAATTCCACCTCAATAGTCACCGGCATTTCCGAAGTATTATACTTATTGGCATCCCTAAAAGCCGTTGGTGGCAAACTGCCCCTTGTCACCATTGCCTGGAGACGACCAAGTGCCTTTACCAAACACGACTTACCGGCACCATTTGCCCCATAGATGACAGCCGTGCGCAAGACATTTGCTCTGCGACCCCGTTTAAAAATATGCCAGTCCTTCCTTCGGACATTCGAGGATGGCAACATGTTAAATTCAGTCTCTTGCCTATATGACCTAAAATTAGTTACAACTACTCTAATAAGCATATCAAAAACTTTAAAACCCTCAGCAAAGTTACGAAAATTTCGTTACGATAAACATTTTTCTCAAAAAATAGTTTTAGGGCTCTATATCCCGATTGACCGTTTATTATCTGAAACTATTTCTCACTAGCGAAATTGTATACTCTACTGTCACTTGCTATCGGAACAATCCTGCGACTACCGAACATTGCGAGATTTTAAAATAGCTAAATCAAACTGTGCGCCTTCAGGAACAGCAGGAGAAATGTAAACAGCAGATAGTCTTTCATATAGATGCTTAGGAGTTTGGTGACATTACGTATGCTGTGGTCGACTACTGACTCTGTGATATTCAATTTGGCGGCGATCTCCTTGTGCTTCATGTTGTCGAGACGGCTCATGAGGAAAGCGCGGCGTTGATTTTCCGGAACACGTGCCAGACAATCCTTCAGACGATTGGTTATGTCTTCAACGTACAAGCCGGCAAGGTCTGTCTTTTCGAGTGCCGCCTGGTAATATGTGGCCGCGAAGACCTCATTGTCAGAGCTTGATTCGTTGACCTCTTTTTTGGTGGAAGATTTCTTCAACAGATTCAGGCAGGCATTGCGGATGGAAGTGTACATCCATCCGATGGCCTTTTCCCGTGACACTTTGGCCCGCTCATTCCATAAACGGATAAAGCAGTCTGCCACGACATCTTCGGCCTGTTCCGTATTTCCAAGTATGAAGAAGGCAAAATCCTCAAAGACCTTTAGATTGTTTTTGTAAAGGTCTTCGAAAATCTCCTTTTTTATCTCACCCTGCATGTCAGACATCATTAAAATCTCCTCTCTATGCAAATTTATCATTTTTTTTGGCGAATCCGACAGATTTAGTTGTTATATATAGTAGGTAACACGAAATGAATATGACAAATATTGACCAGAACTTGCTTTATAGGTATTTCGCAAAAGAAACTTCACACGAAGAAAACGCAGCCGTAGGAGAATGGTTGCGGAGCGACGAGATGCATCAGAAAGAATTTGATAAGGAACTGAAGATGTTTCTGTTACTGCATTTCGCCGCAAACGGAAAGACCATCCGCGAGATTGAAACCGCTGAAGCAGGGCTAGCTAGGAAAAAATCAGGAATCAAGATATTCAGGAGAATCCTTTACAGTGCCGCAGCTGCTGTCATTGCGATGATAGTATTCCTTACAGGAAGTTATGTCGCCACGAAACGCACGGATGCGATGCTTGCCCATACTATGACCAGCATTGAGGTTCCCGCAGGAAGCAGAATGGACATTACCCTTCCTGACGGCACTCAAGTGAAGCTCAATTCAGGAACGACACTGACGTATCCGATGAAATTCTCGGATCGCAAACGCAACGTCGAACTTCGCGGAGAAGCTCTTTTCAATGTTACCCACAATCCTGACCAGCCGTTCGTGGTGAGCACCTATGCCAGTGATATAGAAGTGCTGGGCACGAAATTCAATGTCAATGCATATCCCGAGAAGAACTCGTTCCATGTCGCTCTTATAGAAGGAAAGGTCAAAGTCAACAGCAAATCCGGACAGGTGGCATATCTGTACCCTGGAGAAACCGTTACTCTTTCCGATAACGGACTTTCTAAAAATGCGGTGAGCCAGGAAGGCGAACTGCTTTGGACCAATGGCAAACTCAACATTGCGGGACTTGGTTTCAGTGACATCATAAGTGAAATAGAGCGCTCGTTCGGAGTTCAGATTATTGTGGAATGTCCTGAGCCTGAAATTAATATCTCCAGAGGAGAACTATTGGTCAGCGACGGCATTGACATGGCATTGAAGAGCCTCCAGTACTTTGCCGACTTCAGTTACACGCGCGACTACAAGACAGGAACAATCCATATCCGCTAGAACAATCACAGAAGTTTAACATTATAAAATTTGCGCCATGATATAAAACGTTACAGCAACTCCAGCCGTAACCGGAACAAATAAAGACCTGCGGACGCTGGAACATCCACAGGTCTGGAGATAAGCCGGTCGAATAACACTAAAGCAAGGTATATCCAAACACCTATCACCATAATTCCAAAGTTATGAACAAAAACAGTATTCTGCAAAGAAGTTGCTGTCTCATCTGTTCCATGATAATACTGACTCTTTCATCAGTCCAATCTTTCGCAAAACCACAGAAAGAAGACATCAGGCTGAATCTTGAGTTGAAGAACGTCACCTTGGACAGCGCGCTGGACAGCATCAAAGCACAGTCTCCGTTCACATTCATTGTCGGTCAAGTGGATCTTGTCAGGAAGGTAAGCATATCAATGAAAAACGAGACCATCGGAAACGTGTGCGCCAAACTTTTCACCCCGCTTGGCATTGACTACAAAATCAACGGGCATTACATTTATCTTTCCAATAGGCCGAAGGTAGAGCAGCGTACAGTCAGCGGAACCGTCATTGACCATAATGGTCTGCCGATTCCTGGCGCATCCGTATTCGTGCAAGGAACTACAACCGGAACTACGACGGACATTGATGGCCGCTTTACGCTTCTCGTGCCCGGCAATCTTCTGGGAGGGAGCCTGGAGTTCAATTCTCTTGGCTATGAAATTGTCAGGATGGTTATAGGCAGCAACAAGAACTTTACCGTGACTCTCAACGAGGAGGCAGTCTCCCTCGAAGGCACCGTTGTTACTGCACTCGGCATCCGTCGAGACCAGAAGGCATTGAGCTACAATGTGCAGGAGGTCAATGCCGAGCTGCTGACATCAGTAAAGGATGCCAATTTCATCAATTCTCTTGCAGGAAAGGTGGCGGGTGTTGCCATAAATACTTCCTCTTCCGGAGTCGGAGGCGCATCCAAGGTGGTGCTCCGCGGAAACAAGTCCATAAGTCAGTCTTCCAATGCGTTATACGTCATTGACGGTATCCCGATGTACAACTTTGGCGGAGGCGGAGGAACCGAATTCGATTCCAAAGGTGCGTCCGAGTCCATCGCGGACCTTAACCCTGAGGACATCCAGTCCATCTCCGTTCTCACGGGAGCCGCTGCAGCAGCATTGTACGGCTCGCAGGCAGCAAACGGCGCTGTGATGATTACTACCAAGAAAGGCCAGTCAGGCAAATTGAAGGTCAGTTTCTCCAGTAATACGGAGTTCCTCTCACCCTTCCGTCTTCCGGAGTTTCAGAACCGTTATGGGACAGGGCTGAACGGCCGTGACAGCGGCAGCGGAGTGTACAGCTGGGGACCTTTCATACCGGAATCTGCACGCTACAATTATTCTCCGAAAGACTATTTCGAGACAGGTCATACTTACACCAATACCATTACTGTCAGCGGGGGTACCGACAAAAACCAGACGTATTTTTCGGCGGCGGCAGTCAACTCTGACGGCATTATCCCAAACAATAAATATGACCGCTATAATTTCACATTCCGCAATACGAGCTATTTCCTGAAAGACAAGCTGAAGATAGATGCGAGTGCAAGTTATATTGTCCAGAAGGATCAGAATATGACCAATCAAGGAGTCTATGCGAACCCTCTGACATCGGCATATCTCTTCCCCCGCGGCGAGAACTTCGACCTGTACCGCAACTTCGAAAGGTACAATTCCGGCACCAAGCTGATGGAACAGTTCTGGGGCGACGACCTCGCCGGCGACCTGCGCATGCAGAACCCGTACTGGATAAACTACCGCAACCTGCGCAACAATAACAAGAGGAGGTATATGCTTTCCCTGAATGTGAGCTATGACATTTTGGACTGGCTCAACATTGCAGGCCGCGTGCGCATCGATAATGCCAACAACCTCTACACGCAGAAATACTACGCCACTACTGAGGCAACGATTTCTGAAGGCGGAAAGAACGGTCACTATACCGAGGCTCGCACCTATGACACGCAGACCTATGCCGACATCATGGTAAATGTAAACAAGAGCTGGCAGGACTGGAGCCTTGTCGCGAACCTCGGTGCCTCTCTGAACGACATCAAGACCGACGAACTCCGCTACGGAGGTCCAATCCAGGAAAACGGTCTTGCAAATGTCTTCAATGTCTTCGATCTCGACGACACCAAGAAGCGTGCGAGCAAGTCAGGCTGGCATGACCAGACACGCTCCATATTCGGAAGCCTTGAACTCGGCTGGAAGAAGATGCTGTACCTTACCCTTACCGGCCGCAACGACTGGGCGTCCCAGCTTGCAGGCTCATCCTCCAAATCCTTCTTCTATCCGTCCGCAGGTCTCTCATGGATACCTACTGGACTGTGGGACATGGGTGCGCTCAGCTATCTGAAAGTCAGGGGCTCAGTCGCTTCAGTCGGAATGCCGTTCCCACGGTTCCTGACCATCCCGACCTACGAATACGACGCGACTTCAAAGATATGGAAGGACAAGACTCACTATCCGATAGGTGACCTGAAGCCGGAACGCACGCTCACATACGAGGTGGGGCTTGAGGCGCGTCTGTGGCAGGACCTCAGCATCAACCTCTCGTGGTATCTCGCCGACACCTACAACCAGACTTTCGACCCACAGCTCCCGCCGTCGTCGTCATACAGCACCATCTACCTTCAGACAGGAAGCGTGCGCAACACGGGAGTTGAGGCTAGCGTAGGCTACAACCACACATGGCACGGCTTTACATGGGACAGCAACTTCACGTTCAGCTGGAACAGGAATGAAATCCTCGAACTTGCCGGCGATGCGAAAAATCCGATTACAGGCGAAGCACTCAACCTGCCCAAACTTGATATTAAGGCTCTCGGAAAAGCGAAATATGTCCTCAAACAGGGCGGCTCTCTTGGAGATCTATATACGACATCTGCAATAATGGGCAGCGATAAAGGATATATCGAGGTTGACGAGAACGGAAACATCACCATAGATGATATCGGGACGGATATCTTCCTCGGCAGTGTATTCCCGAAATACAACCTTGCATGGCGCAACGATTTGAGCTGCAAGGGCATCCATCTCGGCTTCCTGTTCAGCGGCCGCATAGGAGGTGTCTGCTATTCCGCAACCCAGGCCAACCTTGACCTGTACGGAGTGTCCGAGGCTTCGGCCGACGCAAGGGATGCAGGCGGGGTCCTCGTGAACGGACGCGAATGGATGGACGCCCAGAAATGGTACCAGGCGATAGGCTCCCAGAGCGGTCTGCCGTTGTATTACACCTACTCCGCGACCAATTTCCGTCTTCAGGAACTCTCCATAGGCTACACCCTTCCGCGCAAGTTGTTCAGGGATAAATGCTCCCTCACCATATCCGCAGTCGGCCACAACCTCTGGATGATATACTGCAAGGCGCCGTTCGACCCCGAGGCCATCGCCTCCACCGGCAACAACTACCAGGGAATCGACTACTTTATGATGCCGTCCCTGCGTAGCATGGGATTCAACATCAAACTGGACTTCTAAACAGCAGTGATTATGAAACATAATATTACATTTATAATCATGACAGTAATGCTGTCAATGACATCCTGTACCACCGGGTTCTATGAGATGAACACCAACCCTAACCAGGTGACAGGAGAGCAGATGGAAGTGAACAACTACCGCACGGGGTCCAAGATAAGGAACCTCCAGAATCTTGTTATCCCTGTCCAGGAGCACATGTACCAGTTCAACGAGAGCCTTTCCGGCGGCCCGTTCGCAGGATACATCGCCTCCACAGTGGACACATGGCTTGCACGCTTCGAGACTTTCAACCCGTCCGACGACTGGCGCAAGTGGCCTTTCGCCAATGTCATGTCCGAGACCTACGCCCCATACAGGGGAATAGTCAACCAGTCGGACGACGAGGTCGCAAACGCCTTCGCCACACTTTTCAGGGTTGCGATAATGCACAGGATGACAGACTCCTACGGCCCGATTCCCTACAGCAACCCGATTACAAACGAATCCGTGTTCGTCACCTACGACTCTCAGGAAACCGTCTACAGCACAATGTTCGATGAACTTGACTCCGCCATAGAGGGATTCACGAAGAACATCGGCATTGCGACATCGTCATGGAACAGATACGACTATGTCTACTACGGCAATATCTCCCAGTGGATCAAATACGCCAACTCCCTGAAGCTCAGGATGGCTATGAGGCTCAGCTATGTGAAGCCTGAACTTGCGAGGGAAAAGGCCGCTGAAGCGATAGCGGCAGGCGTAATCACCTCAAACTCCGACAACGCGCTGATGCACGCACCGGAAAACCGCACCGCGCTCATCTACAATGACTGGTCGGATTCCCGTGTTGCAGCCGACATAATCAACTACATGAACGGCTATGAGGATCCGCGCCGCGAAAAGATGTTCACCTCAGTACCTGTGGAGCAGGGAGATGAGACCGTAGAAATGTATTACGGAATCCGTGTGGGCAGCGACGTGTCAGGCAAGACAGCCTTCACAACCAACTACTCCAACATGAAAGTAACCCCGTCCGACCCTTATCTATGGATGAATGCAGCCGAAGTCAGCTTCCTCATGGCTGAATATGAACTGCGCTGGGGCGACCCGACAAGAGCCAAAGACTTGTACGAAAACGGCATACGTCTTTCATTCGAGGAACGCGAGGCAGCTGGTTCGGAAGACTATATCCTTGACCGTGAAAAGAAACCTGCAACATACGTTGACCCTCTCGGAACCTACAGCATAGCAGGCAGGCAGAGCGACATCACCATAGCTTGGGAGGAGAGCGGCAATCTCGCCGATGGCACAATACCGGCAGAGGACGCCTCAGAGCGCAACCTTGAAAGGATAATCACCCAGAAATGGATATCCTCCTTCCCTCTCGGCGTGGAAGGCTGGAGCGAATACCGCAGGACCGGATATCCGAGGCTTCTTCCTGCTCCTCAGGATAAGAGCGGCGGCGCAGTGGACCTGAAGCGGCACGCACGCAGGCTGCCTTATCCGGTAGAGGAATACGGAATGAACGGAGCAAACCTTCAGCATGCCATCAGCATACTGAACTCGGAGTCGAGTGGCACGAGGAAGGGAGACACCATGGGAACGCAGGTATGGTGGGATGTCAAACAGTATTAAAAACAAACACTATAATGAAACTGAAAACAATAATAAACACGGCTCTATGCAGTATTCTGCTGGTCTCCTGCTCCGACTGGACGGAAATGGAGTCTGTCAGGATTGACGTGCAGCACCCGTGGGATCAGGACCCGGAACTGTGGGAAGACTACAAGGCCTCTCTCAGGGCATACAAGCAGACTGACCACTTCCTTGTCTATGCCCGTCTGGAAAACTCCCCGGAGCGGCCGTCAAACGAGAAGAACTTCATGCGCAGTCTTCCGGACTCGCTTGACATCGTCTCCCTGACCAATGCGGACAACTTCTCGAAACATGACGCCGAGGATATGGAATGGATGCGGAGTGTGGGCACGAAAGTGCTGTATCAGATAGACTTCGCGTCACGGAGAGACGAACTGTCCGATGCGGCGAAACTTGGCGCATACCTCGACAAGGCAATAGCCTCGGTCAGGGACAACGGGCTGGACGGCTGGTCCTTCACCGGAACATTCAGGCTTGAAGACGCCCTCAATGCCGAACTGTCCTCGCTGATAGTCTCCAAACTCTCTTCTGCAAGACAGGACGGGCAGCTGCTGGTCTTTGAAGGAGACCCGGCATTCGTCAGTTCCGCAGACAGGCAGAAAATCGACCTTTTCGTGCTCGGAACTGAAGGGATGGACTATGTACATGACGTGCACATGGCAGTCCTTGCCGCGACATCCACCCTTGGCATACCGGAAGAGAAGATCCTGCTTGCAGCCTCTCTGGAGCGCAGCATCTCTGACGAGAAATTAGTGGAGAACGGTGCGGTCGAGGAGATTACTGAAAGGGTGATGGCATTCGGCCCTCTGCGCGGACTTGCCGTGTATGACTTAGGTGTGGACTACTACAGCTATGACGGCAACTACATACGCACCCGCCGTGCGATACAGACACTCAACCATTCAAGATAGATATTTATGAAAAGAATATTGACATACATCATATTGCTTGCATCCGTTGCAGTGTCCTGCAACAGATACGAAGCGGACGGCTACAAGTTCGGCAACTCCATCTAATGGATGTGAGTTCAAGAAAACCGGTGCAGGCTGCCACTTTCGGCAACAAACTCACGGAGTTCTCCAAAGAGTTGTCAGTGAAGATGGCATATCCGGCGGAGAATGATGTCACTGCGACCATAGCAGTGGACGAGTCCCTCGTTGCCGACTACAACAGTAAATACGGCACATCCTACGAGATGCTTCCGCAGAAGTACTCCGGTTTCAAGGAAGAGACGGTCACCATCCCGTCAGGCAAGACTATGTCCGGCAAAGTAGTCATACCGTTCAAGGGCTTGGCAGGTGAAGGAGAAGAGCAGGCCGGAGCCATGGAGATAGACAAGACCTACCTTTTCCCGGTCAGACTGACTTCAACGGATATGGATGTGATGGGCGATGCCGGGATAGCATACTATTTAGTGCGCCGTTCATCAGCCATCACTGTGGCCGCACAGCTCACCGACAACTGGATAAACTTCCCTCTCATGGACGAGCCGGGCACTGTTGCGGACGCTTACAACGGGCTGAGGGCCGTCACATACGAGGCACTCATCTGGATTGATAAGTTTGACAAGGAAAACGATTTCGGAGACTGTAATATATCAACTGTCATGGGAGTTGAGCAGTATCTCCTGCTGAGAATCGGCGATACCAATTTCGAGCGTCAGCAGCTTCAGTTCGACGGCAGCGGAGGCGGCACATCATTCGGCAAATTCCCTCAGAGCGACCCGTCCAAGAAACTCTATGAAGGACGCTGGTATCACGTTGCATGCACCTACGACTACGACACGAGAATTACACGGGTCTATGTAGACGGGAAGATACAGAGCGAAGCCAAGGAGATGGGAACAGCGACAGGAGGAATCAATCTGGCCATGAGAGCCAATGAGATCGTAGAGGACGGCAAAGAAAAGACATCCTACCAGTTCTTTATCGGCAAGTCCTACAACGACTACCGTCCGCTCCAGGGCAAGATTGCAGAAGCAAGGGTCTGGTCAGTGGCCAGGACTCCTGAGCAGATATGGGAGAATATGTACAGGATAGAAAATCCAGAGGGAGACGCCACGCTCATCGGCTACTGGAAATTCGACGAGGGTAAGGGCAACACCGTAAAGGACTACTCTATGTATCACAACGACGGAATCGCTGCCTTCGATCTCAGCTGGGCTGAAGGAATCGAAATCCCGGAAATCAACAAAGAGGAGGAATAGCGCATGAGAAAGAATATGATATCAACACTTGCTTTGGCAACATTATTAATCGGGGGCGTTTCGTGCGAAATGGAGCCAGCAGGTTATCCTTCAGGAAAACAGATTGATGAAGAAACTCTTAAGAGTTCCTCCGTATCACTGACAAGCATCAGAACCTCTCGGAATACCGTGTATTGCGTCATGACTGAGGGAAACGGTGTCATCACCGAAGGTCTCCGTGCGACAATAAACACTCCTTCATCTTTCGACCAGACAGTCGTCCTGAAAGCTGACCTGTCGCTTGTCGAAAGTTATGCCGCAGAAACAGGAAGGGAATACCTCCCGCTTCCGGAGACATTCTACAGCTTCGAGAACGGAGGTGCGCTTGTACTGTCCGCAGGCAAGACTTCGTCTGACCTTGCAAGGCTGACCTGCCGGGCGACCAACTCTTTGGGCAACAGGATAAAGGCCGGACATTATCTTCTCCCGGTGGTTGCGGCTGCTTCTGCCGGAGAAATGTCAAGGGATGTCGTCTATTATGACATCACAGTCAGGGAGAAGTTCGAGGAAGGGCTGCCGCTCTTTGACGACCTTCTGATGGTGTTTTACCTGAACACCTCGCAGTATGACCCAAGACTAATTACTGATTACAATTTATTGAGAACGGATTTCAGTGATTTCAGTGATACATATATGACATTTGGCAACATTATCAATCTGCGCAAGACGACCGTCACTTATGAGCCGGCTACGGGCAGGGCATTGTTGAACCTAAGTTCCGACATGAAATATGTGCTGGACAACTACACGACATATATCCTCCCCGTACAGGAGACAGAACGCAAGGTCTGCCTGTCCATCGAGGGCGGAAATACCGGTCTTGGCTTCTGCAATATGACAGATGCCCAGATAGAGGACTTTGCGGTCCAGGTAAAGCAGTTGTTTGACACCTACAGTCTTGACGGAGTGAATCTTTGGGACCGTAACTCCGAGTACGGCAAGGAAGGTATGCCTCCGATGAACACAACTTCCTATCCTAAATTGGTCAAGGCACTAAGGGAAGTGCTTGGTACGGACAAGTTGCTGACCTTGACTGACCATGAAGAGCCGACGGAGTACTTCTGGGACACGGAAGCCACAGGAGGAATAAAGGTAGGAGAGTATCTTGACTATGCATGGACAGGCTATTGCGATGAGGACTATCCTTTTGAAATCGTTGACCCTTACCATCCTGACGATCCTAATGTAAGCAAAGAACATATCAGAAAACCTATCGCCGGTCTGGATGCTACTAAGTACGGCTGCATAAATGCCCCATGGCAGAAAGGTACGGCAGACATGATATTCTGGGAATCAAATGGTAAGAAAGTGGCAGCCTGGAATAAAGCGGGCTATGAAAAATCCAATATCGTCCTGCATGCAGACATGCGTACCAATCTTCAAGATGAGTACGAGCATAATTGGGATCCGACATTTGTTATAAACTTTATGACAGACGGTAGCATAATACATGATGACAATGGTACTATAGCTATCATCTTTGATAGGACGGATATTGAGTCTATTGCTGGTGACAGCGGTTATAACAAATGGAAAAAAGACTGGTAAACAATCACAATAATAAACATTAAAACTATTAATTATGAAGACCAAATTTATCTTCGCATCGACAGTTGCGGCTCTGCTGTTTACAGCTGTGAGTTGCAGCTACGATGACACCGAAATTAAAAGTAAGGTGGATGAACTTGATGGCCGTGTGACAAAACTTGAAGAGGCCGTAAATAGCATCAATACCAATGTCGGCTCGCTTATGACCATAGTGAACGCCCTTGAAAAAGAGGTAAAAATCGACAAAGTCATCAATTTGGAAGACGGCAGCGGCCATGTCATCATGTTCACTGACGGAAGCAGCATAACCGTCACAAACGGCAAAGACGGTGCTGATGGAGATAACGGAGAAACTCCTGTCATCAGCGTTGGCAAAGATGCTGACGGGATTTACTATTGGAAGGTCAACGGTGAATGGCTGCTCGACGACGGCAACAAGATTCCAGCAACCTCCAAGACCGAAATACCTCAAATCAGGGTTAATGAGACCACAGGCAACTTCGAACTTTCCTTTGACGGAGAAAACTGGCAGGACATCGGTTCTGCAGGTGGAGCCGGCATATTCAAGGATGTGATCGACGGAGAAGATGAAGTGATATTCATCCTTTCCGGAAACAAAGAGCCTATAGTGATACCTAAGGCACAGAAATTCGCACTGAATGTGGAAAACACTTCAATTCCTGTGGATGCTCCCGGATCTTCAATAATGGTCAGCTATACCGTCACTGCTGCCGACCAGGGTACAACGGTGGAAGCCATTGCGATCGGAGGCATAGTGATAGAGGGGATAACATCACAAATCATAGGAAACAAGATTAAAGGACAGGTTTCCATACAGCTTCCAAACCCAATTCCTGCCGACGGAAAGGTTTTCCTGTTTGCAGTAAACAGCAAAGGCACCCCGTCTATGCGCATCCTTTCTTTCGAGCAAGGCGAAATCAATGTGGAAGTAATGGGAGCACTTAGCTTTGAGGCAGCCGGAGGGACACTGGAGCTATTTGTCAGCACCAATTACAACTACAGCATTGAAATCCCCGAATGGATTACATACGAGAAGATGGACTTGACCAGAGCCGTAAGAAATGAGTTCATAACGATGACCATCGCCGAGAACAAGGATGCGACAGAGCGCCGTGCGACAATCAGTTTTGTTGACGGGATGACAGTCCGCTACTCTCTTACGGTAACACAGAAGGGCGCTACGGTAGATGTTCCCGGTTATAAAGGTCCTATTGAAGACTGGAAAAATGACGGAAGTATTGATTTTTAAAATATCGAAGAAATGAAAAACAAATTAATTCATATTATATTGATTGGGTTCGTTTTAGGCTCTTGCGAGCAATTGGACTCTCCAAAAATGGAGGAAGTGAATGATTCCGGCAACTTTACAGTCTATCTTTCACAGCCTCAGACTAAAACTGCAAATGACGGCATGTCAACACAATGGGTGGAAGGAGACGCAATTGGATTGTTTCACGCAATTGCAGGAACTCAGAATTATATTGATGATAATTCTTTTACTTGCGACAATGTCGCTGCAAACAAGTTTTCGGGAACTTTGACAGAAGAATTGAATGCTGGTTCTAATTATGATTGGTATGCTTTTTATCCGAAAATTAATATAACTAATGGCGATTCTCCGGTTAAGTTTTCGAAATACATTGGCAGGACTGAAATGTCTTCATTTGCCGGGAAAGTAATTCAGATCGGCAATAACAGCATGGCCCATTTGGCTGGTGGCAGGGACGGATTTCCGGTAGTCGGCTTTGTAGACAATGTCCCGGCTTCCGAATTTCCGACCATACCGATGAGGAATGTGGCATCCGTGATTTGCGTGAATGTCACCAATACCTTGTCGGAGCCGATAGTCATAAGCAGCGTTGATTTGGTGACGCCAAAGCCTATTGTCGGTAATTTCAGTATTGAATTGGCAGGAAATGACATTGTTGCCAGTGGCGCAGGACAGAAGTTCATTCGTCTTGAAGTGTCGGAAGGCTCTCAGATTGCAGGCGGAGAAAGCTCCAAATTCTATATAGGAGTCGCGCCTTTCACAGTAACTTCAGGGGAGGAAATACTGCTCTATGTAAATGCCGCAATCGGCGACAAGACTGTCTCTCAGAAAATCGCTAAGATATTCGATAAAGAGACTCATTTCAAGTCCGGATTCATAAAGACTTTCAATGTCAGCTATGCCCAGACAGATGTCGTACCTCTCAAAGTCAATAAATCTGATTTCCAGACTCTTAACATTGGTAAGACATCTACCGCTTTCAAGGCCGGCAGCGAACATTACTCTTTTGACGGCTGGAAACTTTTGACTGGAGCTGTTGTAGGCCCGACTACATTCACTGATGGTTCAATTAAGGATTTGGCAGCTGTCATCTGCGGTGGAACCGCCCAGACAGGTGTCCTTACCTCTCCTTTTATTGCAGATGGATGCGGAACACTGAAGTTTAAATATGGAGTGTACAACAACAATGAAAAAATAAGATTCAGGATTGATATCAAGAATACAGCCGGAGAAGTCGTACAGACTGAAACGGTTGAGAATCTTGAACCAACAAAGTCAATAGCAGCTGAGTATTCAAAAGAGTTCAATGTTTCAGGTGTATTCCAACTTGAGTTTACCAACCTATGCCCGTCAGGGGTCAAAAATAGAAAAGACCGTGTGGCAATCTTCGACATAGAGTGGACTAACTGTCCCGGTTAATTCGAATTTGAATCGGGTGGAAGTAAAGCGAATTGCTTTCTTCTACTCGATTCTTGTTTCGAACTATCACATCTTATTTGTGAGTTTCTGAGAGGCACGTGGTATTGTTCCGTCCCGATTGGTCACAATCAGTCTCGAGGTCAAACGCCATAATAAATATGCAGATATCTCAACTACGGAAGCCTATAATAGATTATTGAAAAATCTCGATAATCCCTCTTCCGGTATCTTTAATTTGATTCTGGCATTGGAAAAAACTGCGATAATGGTATCAAATCAGGCAGATTTTTTTGTCTTCGTTTTCCAAATCGGTAATTTGAGGGCAAAACGATGTCTCTGGCAGGAATATAATGGCCTATAATGGCATCTTCAATTTTTCTTAAAAAGTGCGTCTTTAGAAAAATTATAATTATTGAAAAAATCTGCCTAGCATATCAAATGCCACCAAAAGTATTGGTTTTTCCATAGGTTTTTGTATTTTTGCGACAAAGAAGCGAAGACATTTACAGCGGATTTTAGGAAGAAACCACGACTGGTATCTGACGGCATATAAGAACATTGAAATCTGCCTTAAAATCTTTCGGACTCCTCAAAAATGGCCTCTGAATGGTCTGTAGAGGGTTTTGTCCTTTTCTTTAACGAGGAAGAATATTGATTTTCAATAAATTACGCTTGATGGGCTGGCTTAAAGTCCAACTGTTCGATATTACTTTTTGTTAAAGAAGAAGTATATTCAGAGACTGAAGCGACGATTTCAGGCAATACTTTACAAGATTGATAGCCGCGGCGCCAAGAGCCCGCAAAGCGAGTTAGGTTATATCGCACCTGACTCGCTTTTTTTGTTGTTTCGGGGCGATGTGCGGCCAGAGTAATATTCGAGTATGAGACAAGAATATTCAGAGATTCTTCCCCTGTTGGAAGCAGGTGCGATCAATAAGATCGTGCCAGAAAGAGGGCACCCTCCATAAGGGAAGTATGTGTTAGTGGTCACTGAGTTTGTCGAAGTGGCCATCTTAACAAGAAGAAAGTGTATGAGTCGATAACTTGTCCGTCAGAATCCCATTTGGCCGGACAAACGATCCAGGAATGCTAACCTGTCCGGTGGATCGGCATTTTGCCGGATGAAAATAAATCTTTAAAACACAATAAATTATGGGAAGATATGTAAGCTTCGGTATTGTGCGGACATATTGCTTTTTCAAGAAAAGCATCCGCGATTATGTTAATGATTGGTTCAACTTGCGTTTGAACCTTAAAGAGGATGATGTCAAGAACGCTTTGGTGGAGCAGATGTTTCCGGACATCTATGACTTCGCCGAAACGGACTATGGCTATGAGTTCACCCTGAAGAGTGATCTATCGGAGAATGACATAGTGGAACTGCTCTCGCATTTCTGGGATGTCGCCCATATTCCTGAATCCGAAAGGGAGGAAATATGTGAGACCATTTCGGGAATGTCCTTGAACGATGCGCTGGATTTGGCGGAAGAAAAGAAGTTCTACAAATATCAGGAATTCCACTTGTACGGTCGGTTCTATGGCGGAAGTCCATTCGTGTACCCACTGACGGTAAATGGCAAACAAATCTATATTGCTGCGGAGGTCTTCGGTGTTATGATAGGTCAATCAGATTCAAAAACAATCTCGGAGTCCGACATCAGGCCTTACGACTTTTTCACCGAACTGTTGCGCTATCGTTTGAGGCCTTGTAAGCTGGCGGATTCCGCGCTGGTATTTCTTTCCCAATAAGAAACACGCTATTATGTGACCAAAGGGCTTGTTGTGAGGAATTTGTCCGGCAGAAACCCTTTGGGGTGGACAAACGATCCGAGAATGTAAACTTCTCCGGAGGATTGACGTTCTGCCGGACAAGGTTTCTGAATAAAGTGATTCATCCGGGGAAACGCCATTATCTCGGACAAAATATTAATAAAGATGGTAAACAACATTATTGTTCCTGAATATAAGGAACTTTGGCCACTGTTGAGTCTTGACAGGGCTCTCAACGGCAATGTCGTGGACGATGCTTCTCTGGAGGTGATGCTCCGGATTGAAAATGAGATGCATCGGCTTAAGGTAATGGGTGATGACGCGAGACGCTCCTTGTGGTTGGAAATTCATCTGCTGGGAAGGCGGTACTATTGGGGTGAGGACAAACGTGACCGGAACGGGAATATCTGGTACTGGATATCCACGGGGAACTATCGTGGTTTCCATTATATGCTCTTGAGTGACAAGCGTCACAAATTCATCGATCTTCGAAGCCGGCCGTTTGTCGGTGATGAACGCGATTCGGAACATAGATATACCGATGTCCTCAATCCGTTGCTCCGTTTGGAGGAATATGTCAGGGCCATTGTGGACGCTGTGTGTGCGGACCCTGATGAATATAACGACTATGTTGAGGCGAACCTTCCATACTGGAAAAGGTACGGAACTATCAAACGTTCGGTCTTGAACGGAATATGTCCGCTGTATAGGCGTGTGGATGATCCTGAGGCTGAGATTGAACTCATTGAAAAGGTTCGCAAGAGTCCGCTGACAACTTTGAAGGAGATGACTTTGAATGTCTATATGCATTATTGGAGGCTTGCGTATGTGGCGTACCGGACGCATAACGATTTCGAGCCTGACTCTCCTGATGAGTATGAGGCGGAGAGCGACAGAGACGTGTTCAAATATTCCAGCAAAGGGTATAATCTTGATGGATATGACCTTGACTCTCAGGACGATTTCATTAAATGGGAAAAGGAGAACTCATCGTACCACTGCTTTGATGTCGCGTACGCCCGCATCCGCTTGTGGTCGGTTTTGAACGATGATGGCTTGTGGCATTTCGAGATGAGTTACAATGTCGGCGGCTATTTCCGCGACATCTTGAATATTGTCAGGGCATTGTATGAGCAGGGGATAATCGTCGGAATCCGCCATTGGGCGGATGATGCACTTGCCCAGCTGAGGGAAGAAGACACCGTCAGAATATCTCCTTGCCCGAACAAATATCAGGAGGAAATCTATTTGCCGACAGTCGGTGATGGCGTGACGAGGAAGATGGTCAATGCCATAATCCGAGAGACTGTCTGGTGTAAGGAAGAGACTGTGTTTCCGGAATTCTCCGGTAGTTGTGGCGGTCTAAGTTGAGCGGGTGTCTTGGTTTGTCCGTTGAAACGCCGTTTGGCCGGACAAACGGCCCTCCGGCGATAATTCCTCCGTGAAATCGTGGTCTGGCCGGATAAAATGCAGAACTTAGGGCGTTTGTCCGTAGAGATGGACTTTACGTGGATAAGTTAGGAATAGCTGATCGCTTACGTGGAAGTTCGTGGCGCACGACATAAAGTGTATAATAAATATACGAAACAAAATACGATAAAGATTATGGGTATATTCATAGAAAGAGAAAGGTGCTGCGAGGCAACATTTAGGGATGGCGGACCGTATTGGCACGCCTATACTTCGGGGAAGGACACTCCGTTGCTTTTTGCGTTAAGGGAAGATCTTGTGTTTGTGATGAATGTGATTGCTCAGGCGGCGGCACTTTTTCCGGAGATTCGGATTATCGCGTTCGAGGTGATGAATAACCATTTCCATTTTGTGGTTTCCGCTGAAAAGGAGGCTGTCCTGGCGTTTTGGGGCTTTGTGCGGAAGAGGCTGTCGAGGTTTTTCCCGCTGGTGAAAGACCTTCTGATAACCCTCAATCAAATCGATGATCTGGGTTCATTGCGCAACAACATCGTTTATACCAATCGGAACGGCTATGTGGCGGATCGCACCCATACTCCGTTCAGTTATCCTTGGGGGACCGGGCGGTATTATTTTCTGGACTGGCCTAAGGGTAAGACGTTGGCTCGGATATTCGTGGACGATAAGAGAAAAATGTTCAGATGCCGCACTCCTGTGCTTCCGGTGGAGTGGGAGGTCATAGGCGGTTATGTCGCTCCGTGGAATTATTGTGCCGTCAAGTTCGGTATGTCTATGTTCCGAGATGCGCATCATTATTTTATGATGGTAAGCAAGAACGTGGAGGCGTACGCAGAGTTGGCTGCCGGACTCGATGACGGTGAGTTTTTGACGGATGCGGAACTGTTCTCCCGTCTGAGTGTCCTGGTTCGGTCCGACTACGGAGGCACCTCCATTAAAGACTTGACCAAGCCTCAAAGATTTGACCTCGCCCGGAAACTCCGCTACGAATACCGTTCCTCGAATGGTCAGATCCGCAGGGTTCTGGGGCTGCCTCAGTACGAGATAGATTCGCTTTTCCCTCTGTCGGCGGAAAAGTGAGAATCGCCTAAGGTGGCATCGGGAAAACTGATGGCGGAGATTTCGTCCGGTGGAAAGTTGTTTGACCGGATAAAGTTACTGAGAATGTAGACTTGTCCGGCTAAAGGCTGTTGGACCGGAAAAACTTCTGAATAAAGTGATTTATCCGTATAAACGCAATTATGCCGGACAACGTTACTGAGAAGTCGTTTTGATTTGTAGGAATGCACTTTGGGGGCGGGAACTTCAAATCCTTTCTGCCAAATGTTCGAATCTCCACAACACAGGAATTTCGTTGAGGTCCTGTCTTGTGGAGATTCGGATTGATGGAAAGATTTGTACATATGATGATCCCAAAATTGTCTCCCATTAGATTGAGGTTCCTTTGAACACTATGGACTCTTTCTTTGGGACGAGTTTCCCGCTCAAGGTGATTCTGTTGGAACTGAATGTCGGCTCGATCACGGCAGTGGCTGTGCTGCTGCCTTTAGGAAGGGTTATCGTGACCACGGCCGAGATTGCCGCCCCTTGGATGTTCATTGAATATGTGATCGTTCCTTTCTTGTCCGTGCGCATCTTTATGTTTGACGCGCGTCCGTCAAGAGTGATTCCACCCACTCCATTAGGTCCACCGGCGTTGTATGGAGCGACTTGGACGACAGCCTCGTCATCATAGAGCGAGATGAAATTCGTGTTGCTTTGCACGAAAGCCATATTCCCGTACTTGAAAACAAGTTTGTCGGCTTCCAGCACGAAGTTCAAGGAGTCCAGAGCTTTAACCGCGTTCACGTATTCTACGGAGTCTCGTTCGGCTTCGATTCTTTTCTGGATTGCTTTCAGTGTCTTTGCGTCAGCCGTCGCCTTTGCCTTCAGGGTTGAGTCGGCGTTGATCCTTGCGTTCTCTATGGCGATTTTCTCCGATGTTGTGTAAATGCGCTTTTCCGTCTGTGCGAAGCCTGCCGTTGCCGTCAGCGACAGCAGGCACATTATGATTATAAACTTTTTCATAGTTGTAAATAAATAAATTAACTAACCGGGAAGGAACATAATCAAAGTGTGTGCCATTCACGCATTGTCTCAAAACGGCATAAACATTAGTCTGAAAAACCTCCAGCAGCCGAATAATCTGTTTTGATTCGTTTGAAAATAGAGGTGAAAAATTTTCAAACAAACAAATCAAAACAGCTTCTCAAACAGTTTCTAACTTTTTCTCAACGCGCGGACGGATTGCAGGACTACGCTGAGGATGACTAGCGAGATGCCGATGTAGAAGGAAGCGTTCAGCTCACGGGCTTCACCGAAGGCGAGGAAGGCGATCAGGATGGTGTAGCAGGGCTCAAGGTTGTACGTGAGGTTGACCGTGAAGGCGGACAGCTTCCTTAACACTATGATCTGCAACATATAAAGGCCGACGGTGCAGAAGAGGGCGAGGCACAGCAGCCACCAGAGGTTGGAGCCTGTCGGAAAGACCAGCACCGGTTGCGCGGGAGGATAGACCAGAAGGTATAGCGGAATCAGGACGGAGACTCCTATCAGGCCGCCCGCCATCTGGTAAAGCAGCATTGTCTTCGACTTCACACCCACGCTCGCTTTCTTGTTTGTTATTGAATATAAGGAACAAACGGCGGCGGAGACGATTCCAAGGGCGATGCCGAGGCGGTAGCGGGAATCGAATGAGAATATGCAGACCAGGCCGGCGATGGTGATGAGCGCGAGAAGCATCTCGGAGATGGAGAACCGCTTGTGGAATATCAGGGGCTCGAAGATTGAGGTGAAGAATCCCACGCTGGCGAAGCATACGACTCCGATGGACACATTGCTCGCCTTGATGGAGGCGTAGAACAGAACCCAGTGGAGGCCCAGAAGCGTGCCGCAGCCGGCGATCTGAAGGAACTTCCTCCAACTGACTTTCGGAAATCCTGTGAATATGATGAGTATGGCCGTCGTGAAGAACAGCCTGTACCAGACCAGCGTGGCCTCGTTGAGCGTGATGAGTTTGCCGAACAATCCTGTGAATCCGGCCAGCAGGACGCTGACGTGCAGCTGGATGAAGGCCGTCTTGAGATTCGATTCTCCCATATTCAATATTTAGAAGCTGTTTTGATTTGCTTGAAATGTTCTTAGAGTGAAAGCAACTTCTGAATCCGCTTGCGAAGTTACTCATTTTCCGGGAATATTCAGAAGCCTGTAGCCTGTTTGAGTGCCCCTGGCAGAAGCGTAGGAAGGCATATTCCTCTATTTTGGCGAAAAATTTGCGGGACATCGCCTCCGTGTAATGATTTTGAGAGAGAATGAGAAGGTTCATCACTTTGGCCGCGGTTTGGGCGATGGTCTTAATGGCGTTCGGGCAGACGGCGGCCGCTCAGTTGATTTCGCATAAGGGAGTCGTGCGGGACGGCTATGACTTCTGGGTGCATATTCCTGAAAACAGAGATGTTGGAGACAGCGCGAGGATCCCGGCGGTCATATTCCTGCACGGAGCGAGCGTTTGCGGCAATGATTTGAACAGGGTGCGAAGGTACGGCTGCATCGATGCAGTCGCAAGGGGAGTGGACATCAACGCGGTGATCATCGCGCCGCTGGATAAGGGTGGGGCGTGGAATCCCCGGAGGATTATGAATGTCCTGAGCTGGTCAGAGGAACATTATCCGATCGACACGAACCGGGTCTATGTCGTCGGAATGAGTCTCGGTGGCTACGGCACCATTGATTTCGCCGGGACCTATCCTGACAAGGTCGCCGCGGCTATGGCTATGTGTGGTGGAGGGGATCTGAAGGATTATTCCGGACTGCGGAATGTTCCGCTTTGGATTATCCACGGTACGGGGGACAGGGCTGTCTCGTGGAAGGCTTCGCAAAGGGTTGTCGATGAGATGAAGAGATCGGGTGAGGCATCCCGTGTGCAGGTGACTTATCTTAAGGGAGCGGACCACGGCCGGCCGGCGCGCTGCTTCTACATTCAAAAGACCTACGACTGGCTTTTCAGGCATTCCCTCACCGACAGCCTGCGCACGCTGAAGCCTGACACATTGTCGCCAGATGAGCTTGACAGGGCATACCGGAATCTATCGCCGAGACCTCTGAAGGTCATTGAATATTCCAGCAAGTGATCTAAGCCTTCGCTTTGTCCTTGCCGATGATGATGATTGTCACGGCGGTCAGAATCAGTATGATACCTACGACCAAATTGACCGTAAGTGCTTCCTTGAAGACGGTGAGGCCGATCACCACTGCTGTCAGAGGCTCAAGGGCGCCCATAATGGCGGTCGGGGTGGAGCCGATGATGCGCACGGCGATTCCCATCGAAACGAGCGAGAATACTGTCGGGACAATGGCGAGCATCAATGAATATCCCCATTCGCGAACCGTCACAAGCGGCATAAGATGCCTCTCGGGGGATGTGAACGAGAACAGTACCATAGACACGGCGCAGACGATCAGTACGTAGAAGCTCAGCTTCATAGCTGACATATCAAGTCTGTGGATCGATACCCTGTGCGGCATCGGGATGAATCTGGCCAGCCTGTTGTGACTGGTGCCCAGTTCTGATTCCGGAGCGGATGCACGGTTGGCCACGATGATGTAGAGGGCGTAGCTCAATGCGGAGACCATCACGAGGAGTACTCCTACGGTGCTGAGGACGGTTTCCCCGTCACCTTTATATAATAGGAGGACTCCCACCAGAGACAGCGCTATGGCCGCGGCGGTGGCCTTTGTGATCTTCTCGCCGTAAAGCATAGCCATCAGGACGGCCGTCATCACGGGGTAGACGAAAAGCAGTGAGCAGGCGACTCCGCTGTCCATATAAAGAAAACTACAGTACAGCGTCAGGGATGAGATCACGAACATCAGTCCGAGGGCCGTCAGGGTCGAGAGCTCACCTTTGGTGATCCTGAATGTCTCGCATCCGGTCATTTCGACAGCCGCGGATCCCTTCCTGTGCAGCAGGATCTTTCCGCCCATAATGATTCCGATGATCAGCGCCGCCAGGCCATACCTGTAAAACAGCACTGACTCCACGTTAAGTCCTTCCTCGTAAAGATACTTGGCACCTAACGGGTTCACACCATAACTAACAGCGGCTAATATTCCGAAAAAGAAACCCTTAGCCTTGCTTTCCCTTGCCTTGACCATATTCCTGTTTCAAAATAAGGCTGCAAAGATAGTGTTTTTCCTTAGAAACCTGTCGGTGCGGGCTTTTTTCTGTGGATTATTTTGTGTAAGTTTGCCTTGCTGGCCTTGGTGCTGACTAAGATTCTGCTGATTTAGGGTAGGGGTAACGTGAATTGATGTGGGTGGGCAATCACCTTCGAACGTGAGATAATGTATTTAACAGCAGGTGATTGCCTACTTGCGAAAGTTGAGTTAAAGTATGAGAAAGTTGGTTTTGTTGGGAGCGATTCTGCATTTTGCGATCGGGGCGGGGCATCTGGCCTGCCTGTTTTGCCTTGAGGCAGTGTTCAACATCTATGGGATAAACGGGATGATGGGTGAGATTGCCGCACATGGAGCCGGGCTGCCGTATTTGATCACGGTCTGCATCGCCATTGCGTTTTTTATCGCCGGAAGCTACGGGCTGTCGGTTCTTGGACTCGTCCATCGGATGCCACTCCAGAAGATCGCGGTCATCACTATGTTGGTTGTCTTCTTCGGGAGAACGATCTGGGGAATAACGATGCTGGTAGAGAATTTTTCATGGCTTGAGATGTCATCATCCGGTGTCGCCGCTCTTCTTGGAATATGCTACATTCCTTGTTTGAGAATTATCACGGGAAGAAAACGCAAAAGCGGCCTGACAGAGGCATTCATCGGTTAATAAGTTAAGATCAATTTAGACTGAATATCATGAAATTGAAAATCAAAGGATGACAGCTCACTGCTTTATAATCAGCGCTTTATGGAATTTTGCCCGACTCCCGCTTCCGGCCATTAAGGTTTAAAAGGGAGGTTCAAGCGGCTTTCAGTTCACCTTGTTCGCATTTGTACTCCAGAGGGCGCTATTATGCCAAAGGAAATGTAAGAAGTGGGCTACAGGTGCCGGGAAACGGTTTCTGCGAAGTCCTGTACCTTGACAGTCTCGGGAACGGACTCGGAGAAGGTCTTGAGGCAGAGAGGGCAAGCCGTGACTATGGTCTGAGGATTGTTGGCCAGGAGGTTAGCTACCGAGGACTCGGTGATCTTGGCACGGTCACGTGTATCGAGAGTGAGACTGCCCAGACTGCCTCCGCAGCAGATGCTCTCGTCGCCTTCCTTGGCGGCTTTCACCAAATTGCCAATCTGCCCCAGAACCACGCGAGGCTCTTTGTAAACGCCACAGCCACGGCCAAGCTCGCACGGATCGTGATAGACTATTCGTTCATCATCCGTGGTTAAATTCAATTTTCCATCATCGGCCAGACGCTTGATAAACTGCGTGTAATGAAGCACTTCTATGCCATCGAGAGCATATTCATCCTTAAAAATCTTGTAGCAGATCGGGCAGGAGAGGACCAGGGTGCGGCAGCCGGAGCCGAGGATCATCCTGCGGTTGGCGGAGATGGTCTCGT
>OIZT01000300.1_pt1 | contig 33145 bp, 22 predicted proteins | sample 1588611 | NCBI WGS metagenome assembly OIZT01 (sample SAMN03283278) | human gut metagenome | biome: human-associated habitat; material: feces | host: Homo sapiens | place: Peru | collected 2012
TTGAGGCCCGTGCAGCACACCTGCCGGTGCGCCTTCTCCACCTCCACCATGCGCCGCCCCTCCGCGACCGTCGCCGTGAGTGGCTTCTCGCAGTAGACGTCCTTGCCCGCGCAGATCGCGTCGATCGTCATGATCGCGTGCCAGTGGTCGGGCGTCGCGATGCAGACGGCGTCGACGTTTCTGTCCTCCAGCAGCCTGCGGTAGTCCGCGTAGAGCCGGCACTGCCCGGCGGCGACGCGCGCGGCAAGCGCCGCCTCGTGCCGCTTGAGGGACCCGTCCTTCGCGGTGAAGGACGGCAGGCGCCCCTTCAGGCCCCATTCGAGGAACTTCGGGTCGAAGTCCCGCTCGCGGCGGTGCAGGTAGGGCTCGTAGACGTCGCAGAGCGCCGTCACCTCCACGTCGGGGAAGTTCATGAAGAGATGCATCAGCTGCGTGCCGCGGTTGCCCACGCCGATGAAGCCCATGCGGATCTTCTGGTCGGCCGCGGCGGCCTTCAGGATGGCGGGCATCGCGACGGCGGCGGCGCCGGCCTTGATGAATTCACGTCTCTGCATCGATCGGTCCTTTCGCTTGGAGGAGTGATTTGTTTAGTATATCACAATCTCCTGCGAGGTGCCGCCCGGCTCTTCCACCTAACACCTAAAACCTACGCTAAAACCTAAAACCTAGAACCTAAAACCTAGAACCTGATCCCCCGCGTTACGCCCGAGGGGACCGTTTTTTGGTAGACTATCCCGCATGAAAATCGGAATCCTCGCCGCTCTCGCCGTCACAATCGCCTGCCGCGCCGAAACAAACGCCGTTCCAGGGGGAACGACGGCGGAGGCGTCCGCCCTCGCCTTCGACGCGGGGGCCGACCTGCGCGTCCGCCAGGAAATCATGCACAACGTGCCCGGCCTCCCCGGCGCACCCGGCGCCGTGATGCCGCGCGCCTACAAGGAGATGCAGAACCACATCCGCTACCGTCCCCGCGTGTGGGCCCGCCTCGATACCGAGCGCTTCACCCTCTACGGACGCCTCGTCGACGAGATGCGCGAGTACCCCGTCAAGAACGGCGTCAAGCGCAGGAACCGCAGCTACACCTTCCCCGACGAAGTGGTGCTCGACAACCTCTACCTGGAAGGACGCGGCCTCTTCGACGGCCTTCTCGACCTGCGCCTCGGCCGCCAAGACCTTCTGGAGAGGGGCCATTCCGTCTTCGGGCTCGACCGCGTCCTCCAGGACGGCACGCCCTACGACGGTTCGCGTTCCTGCTTCGCGGACATGGCGCGTTTCACCTTCCACACCTCCGACACTTCGAAACTCGACGCCTTCGCGCTCTACGACAACAGCCGCAACGACATCCGCTGGGGCAACCGCCTCTCGCGCGGACGGCCCCTCACCGCCCTCCATCCCGGCGACTCCCCCGACATGGACGAATGGGGCGGCGGTCTCGTCTGGCACGACACGCTGTTCAACGGACGCCTCCCCTACCAGCTCTACGTCCTCCACAAGCACGCCGAAGCCTACACGGCCCCCGGCGGCGCGCGCGTCCCCGACAAGCAGCTCACGACCGTCGGCGCGCGCGTCCAGCCCGAAGCGACCGACAACCTCTCGTTCGACTTCGACGCCGCCCAGCAGTTCGGCACCCGCTCGAACGGCACCCAGGCCGGCGGCGCGATGGGCTACGCCGCCGTCGACGTCCACAAGGCGAAGTCCTACGCGGGCATCCGCCCCTACACGCGCCTTTCCGCCTACTACCTCTCCGGCGACCGACACCGCACGGGCGCCCACGACGGCGACACGGCCTGGGATCCGATGTGGGCGCGCGCGCCGCAGGATTCCGAACTCATGCAGTACGGCACGCTCTACGGCCTCGGCTACTGGAGCAACATGCTCTACGCGAAACTCACGATCGGCGCCGACCTCGGCGCGCGCCACGCGCTCTGCGCCTATTCCGGGCCCATGTGGGCGGCCGTGCAGGACCGCCTCGGCCACGCCGACGGCTCCGGCGGCAGCCTGTTCAAGGGCGTCCTCTCCGCCGTGCGCTACGACTTCCCGCTCCTCCTCGCGCCGAAGGGCGCAAGGGGCGCGGACCGCTTCGAGATCTTCGGCCACCTCCTCGCGGAGGTCTTCAACCCCGGCGACTACTACGACTCCTCGCGCCCCGCCTACTTCCTCCGCTGGGAACTGACCTTCTCGTTCTAGCGCGAAGGTCCCGCGCCAAAACGACACGCTCCACCTCCTTCGCGTGCCGAGCCAACGGGAGGGACGCGCTCCCGCGCGTCCGTCACCCCTCCACGACGCGGTTGCGGCGGAAGGTGAAAAGGAAGGAAAAGAGCATCAGCGCGGCCGCAAGGACGTAGCTCGCCGCCATGAGGCCGAAGCCGAACTCGAACCCGCGCACGCCCCACTTCTGCGAGAGCCACCCCATCACAACGCCGGAGAGTCCGCCGAAGAAGAACGCGATCATGTTGAGGAGCCCCACGGCCGTCGAACGGTACTTCGGCGCGATGACATCGAAGAGCGAGGCGTGCGTGTTCACCTCGAAGAAGCCACGGAAGACGCCGTAGGCCGCCGCCGCGACGAGCATCGCCGTGAAGGACGACGCAAGCCCGATCCACACGAGCATCGGCGCGCCCAGGACGAGCGCGAGGATCTGGAAGCCGAGGCGGAAGCGCGGCATCCGCGCGACAAAGCGGTCCGTCACGACGCCCCCCAGCAGGATCGCGCCGAACGCAAGCAGATGGTGCCACAACATCACGCCCTTCCCGGCCAGGCCAACGTCGAGGGCGAACTTCTGCGCCGCGAACTTCGGCGCCCAGAAGAGGTAGGCGTTGTTCACGAAGACGATGGCGACGAAACCCGCCGTCGCACAGAGCGCGGACGGGTTGCAGAAGTAGGCCCGCAGTCCCGCCGCAAGAGGCTCGCGCGCGGACGGCGCGGCGGGACGCGGCGCGGGCTGACCGCCGTCGCCTTCCCGCAGTCCCCAGATGAAGAACACGCCGAGCAGGGCCCCGGCGGCGCCGAAGGCGACGAACACGTGCCGCCAGCTGCCGAGGAACCCGAGCGCCCAGGCGACGATGAGCCCCGACACCATCAGGCCGATGTAGAGCGCGGCCTGGTGGATGGAAAGGGCTAGGCTGCGCGTCTTCGTATGGTGGACGGCAATGAGCGCGTAGGCGCTCGGCGCGTAGAAGCTCTCCCCCACGCCCGTCGCGATGGAACGGAAGAAGAGCGCCCCCACGAACCCGCCGATGAAGCCCATGCACACCGTCATGAGCGACCAGGCGATGAGCGAGCAGGTGATGATCCACTTCCGCGAGAAGCGGTCGCCGAGGAAACCCGCCACGACCGTCATCGCGGCGAGCGTCCAGCTGAGGGTCGTGTTGATCCACCCGATCTGGACGTCCGTCAGCTTCAGGTCGTCCTGGATCGGAATCGTCAGGAGACCGAAGAGCGCACGGTCGGCCTGGTGGAAGAAGAAGGCGCACGAGAGGAGCGCCAGCAGGAACCACTTGTAGGCGCCCTTCACCGGGACAACCTCAGGACGAGCGCGGCATGGGCGGGAATCTCGGTCGTGTAGCAGCACGTGAAGCGGCCGAGGTCACGCTGGCTCCAGCAGTCGCGCAGCTTCCACTCCCCGTCGAGGTCCAGCCAGCTGAAGTAGAGCGTCGTCTTGCGCGAGAGCGGATAGAGGTTCAGCACGCCCACGGCGTAGTCGCCGTTCGCGAGCGGACGCACCCACACCTCCACCGCGTCCCGCTTCACGACGCGCCGCGCCTGCCGGCCGAGCGTGTCCTGGTTGATCGCGATGAGTTCGTCGTTCACGAGGAGCGACTTCGTGAAGGCGTCGAGCCGCGTGAGGTCCGTGCCGATGAGGAGCGGGGAGGCGAGGAGACACCACATCGAGACGTGCGCGTACTGTTCGTTGCGCGTGAGGTAGGTGGGGTGCGTCGTGCCGAAGGAACGCTGGAGGCCGACGATCATCATGTCCGGATCGGCCCAGAAGCCCGGCCCCGTGTACTTGTAGTATTCGGCGTCCTTCACATAGCCTTCCATCGCGATGCGCATCCAGGTCCAGGTGTCCTTCATGTCCTGCCACGTGCGCCACACGTTCGCGCCCGCCTCGCGTCCCCATTTCTCCGTTTCGCCGCAGCCGTACTGGCAGTAGGCGTAGACGATGTCGCGGTTCTGCGCACGCAGGCACTTCTGCATCAGGCGGTAGGGCTTCGCCCACGCCTCGCGGGGCGGAACCGGCTTGTTCTTCGGGTTGTGGCCCATGCGGCCGCCGCCCATCCACTCCCAGGTGTTCCAGCCGGTCTCCTTCTGGAAGATCTCGCCGTAGGAACACCAGTCGTACTTGAGGTAGTCGAAGCCCCACTCGGCGTAGCTCGTGGCGTCCTGCATCTCGTGCCCGTAGCTGCCCTCGCACTCGCCGCACGTCAGCGGGCCGGGCGAGGAGTAGATGCCCGCCTTGAAGCCGAGCGCGTGGATGTAGTCCGTCATCTTCTTCATGTCCGGGAAGGCGCCGTTCGTGCGGATGCGCCCGTCCGCGTCGCGGGCGGGCCCCTGCACGTCGGTGCGCTTCTTCGCGCGGTCGTTCCCGCTGTTGTTCATCTCCCACCAGTCGTCGAGGTTGATGTACGCCCAGCCGTGGTCGCCGAGGCCACTCTCGTCCATCGCCTTCGCCGCGTCCATCGCGTGCTGCATCGTGAACGAGGGCCCCCAGATGTTCCAGCTGTTCCAACCCATCGGCGGCGTGAGGCAGATCGTCTCGCCCACCTTGAGCGTGATCGTGCGGCTCGCCGTCCCCTTCGCGTTCGCGGCCGTGACGCGGATCGGGTAGTCGCCGGCCTGCGCGGGCGCCGTGCCGCCGAGGATGCCCTTCGCCGCGTCGAACGTCACGCCGTCGGGAACGCCTTCCGCCGTGAACGTCATCGGCCGGACGCCGGAGACGGGTACGCGGAAGATGACCGGGCGGCCGGGCCGCACGCCCCAGACCTCGGCGCCGTTGAACTGCGGCTCCTCCCGCGTCGGGGGCGTGAGGATGCCGAGCTGCGCGATGCGCTCGGGCCCCGTGGCGACGGGGCGCGCCCCGCCGTAGGCGATCTTCGCGTCCGCCCAGTCGGCGTTCGAGCTCTCCAGCCCGCACCACGGCGCGTAGGAGGCCGTCTCCAGGACGAACTCCTTCACGCCCGCGAGGTCCACGTGGACCGGGCGCGGCGGGTTCTTCTCGGTGATCGTCCCGGAGTCGAACGCGATCTTGCCGTCGCACCACACGCGGAAGATCGCGCCCGCGAGGCGGGAGGTGCGGCCCTTGACGTCCTTCGCGTCGCGGTCGATGCCGACGACGGCGTCGAACGCCGTCGCCTTGCCGTCGAGCGTGAAGCCGATCGCGCTCTCGGGGCGCACGCCCACGCCGCGCGCGTAGCGGCCCTCTCCGAGGCGGATCGGGTTGCCGCAGACGGACGTGCGCGCCCGCGCGGAAAGCCCCATCCCGCAGCTCGCCCCCGAAAGGTCGAACTCGTCCACATACGCCACGTCCGCCGCACACGCCAGCGCCGCGAACATCCCGCACCACAGCAACGTCTTCCGCATCGTCTCTCCTCCGTTCGCTTCTACCGTCCGGCAATCAGGGCACGAGGAACCTGGCCGTGAGGGCCTTCGCCTTCGCCTTGACCTTCGCCTGGACCTTCACGTCCGTGATGTCGTCGAGGACATCCGCGATCCAGCCGCCGATCTTCGCGGCCTCCTTCTCCTTCATGCCGCGCGTCGTGATGGACGCCGTGCCCACGCGGATGCCGGAGGTCCTGAACGGCGACTCGGTGTCGTAGGGGATCGTGTTCTTGTTGACGACGATGCCGGCCGCGTCGAGGGCGGCGGCGGCCTCCTTGCCCGTGATGCCCTTCGTGGACTTGACGTCCACGAGGAAGAGATGGTTGTCCGTGCCGCCCGAAACGATGCGGTACCCACGGTCCTGCACCATTTTGCACATCACCTTGCAGTTCTTGACGACCTGCTGGGCGTAGCCCTTCTTCTCGGGGCTCATCCACTCGCGGAAGAGAACCGCCTTCGCGGCGATGATGTTTTCGAGCGGCCCGCCCTGCATGCCGGGGAAGACCGCGCTGTCGAGCGCCTTCGCCCACTTCTCCTTGCAGAGGACCATGCCGCCGCGCGGACCGCCGAGCGTCTTGTGCGTCGTCGTCGTCACGAAGTCCGCGTAGGGAACGGGCGAGGGGTGCGCGCCGCCCGCGACGAGGCCCGCGATGTGGGCCATGTCCACGAGCATGATGCAGCCCGCCTTGTCGCAGATTTCGCGGATGCGCTTGAAGTCGATCGTGCGCGGGTAGGCCGAGGCGCCCGTGAGAAGAATCTGCGGCTTCACCTCCAGCGCCTGTTTTTCAAGTGCGTCGTAGTCGATGCGCTCGGTCTTACGATCGACCGTGTAGGGGACGATGTGGTAGATCTTGCCCGAGAAGTTGACGGGCGAGCCGTGCGAGAGGTGTCCGCCCTGGTCGAGCGCGAGCGACATGATCGTGTCGCCGGGCTTGATCGTGGCGAAGTAGACGGCCATGTTCGCGGCCGAACCGCAGTGCGGCTGCACGTTCGCGTGCTCGGCGCCGAAGAGTTCGCACGCGCGGCGGCGGGCCAGTTCCTCCGCCGCGTCCACCGGAAGGCAGCCCGAATACCAGCGCTTCCCCGGATAGCCCTCGGCGTACTTGTTCATGAGGACGGACCCGGCGGCGAGGCGCACGGCGCGGCTCGACGTGTTTTCGGAGGCGATGAGGTTGATCTCCGTGTCCTCCTGCACGACCTGCGCCTTGATCGCGGCGTAGACCTCGGGGTCGGCCTTCGCGAGGCCGCTGAAATCGCTCAGGCGCTTCGCACGCTCCAGCTTCGCGCGGCGGCGCGCATGGCGGCTGGCCGCATCGACCTTCGTCGTCACGAACGTCCTGAGGATGCGGCGGGCGGCGGCGGGCTTCGTGCGGTCCTGGCCGAGGCAGAGGACGTTCGCCCCGTTGTGGGCACGCGCGAGCGCGGCGTCTTTTTCGTCGCGGCAGAGCGCGGCGCGCACATTCTGGAAGCGGTTTGCGGCCATCGTCACGCCCATGCCCGTGGTGCAGACGAGCACGCCAAAGTCGGCCTCCCCACGCGCAACCGCCTCCGCAACATCGTCGGCGTAGTCGGGATAATCGCAGGGATCCGCGGATTCGGGACCGAAGTCCAGGAATTCCGCGTCCGTGTACTTGGCGAGGATCGCCTTCTTCAGTTCAAAGCCACCGTGATCGGAGCCAATGGCGATTTTCATGATGACGCATTCCTTATGATGGGTGAAAACTGCGTTCATTATACCAGACCGCGTTTCCCTGTTCAACAAAATGCCGCGCGACATGCCGTGGGACCGTGCGTGGCGTAGAGGTAAACCCTCCCGTGGTTTCAAACCACCGCACACACACTGAACCCGCCTCCGGCGGCACACTGAACACACTGAAAGCCAAGCCTCTTCCGTCTCAAACCTTCTGTGTATTCTGTGACGGGCGTAGCCCGTTCTGTGTGTTCTGTGGTAAATCTCCTCCCCGCCATTCGAGAACCACTGATAACACTGATGCCGTCTTCGACGGACACCGATACCTTCCCCAATCCGTGGATATCCGTGTCGGAGCTTGCGCCGCATCTGTGCCATCTGTGGTAACTTTGCCGTCTTGCGTTCATTAGCCATAAAGCGTATACTATACACCATCTGAACGACAAAGGATTTCAAAATGACGACATCATCACTACAAGTTCGTATCGACTCCAACCTCCGAAAGGAGGCCGAGATGCTCTTTTCCAATGCCGGGCTCGACATGTCGAGTGCCATTCGGCTCTTTCTGCGCCAGTCGGTCATTCGCCGCCGTCTGCCCTTTGAAGTGATTACGGAAAGCCCCGATCCCTTCTGGTCTGAAGCCAACCAGCGCGTTCTCGCGAAATCGATTCGCTCGCTTGAACGCGGCAAAGGGCAGGCCCATGAACTCATCGACGCATAAGGGAACCCGCGATGCAAATCGTCTTCTCCCCACGCGCCTGGTATGAATACACGGGCTGGCAACTGGAAGACAAGAAGACCTTGAAGCGCATCAATGCCCTCATCAAGGACATTGAGCGCAACGGCAACTCCGGCATCGGCAAGCCCGAACCGCTGAAGAACTTTGACGGCTTCTGGAGTCGCCGCATCGACGACACCAACCGTCTCGTCTACAAGCTGTCCGGCGAAGGTACCGAGCGGAAACTCTTGATTGCCCAGTGCGCGACGCATTACGAATAGTTTCCGGCATCTTGACCACTGATAGCACTGATACCGTCTCCGACGGACACGGATACACAACGATATCTTCCCCTATCTGTGGATATCTGTGTCGCCATAGACCACATCTGTGCAATCGGTGGTGAATCCCCTTCACGCCGTCCGTGAACCACCGAGAACAACATACCCTAGCATTTATATAAATCCGATGGTACAGGCAGACCGCTCACCGCATCATATTTTCGATCTCCCGCAGTTCGAGCGAGGTCTCAGACTGATTTCATGATGGCCAACAAATTCTGGTAACTGTCCACCTCATGATACACCACCTTGTTTGTTGAGATTTCCCTGAACAATTTCTTGGCGCACGCGATTTTCGCCTGCTCGATCGGACGCAGCTCAAGACTATCCATTGACCCTTTTGTCTCGGCGACGAAGAAAATGTGCTTGACGGTGCCTTCATAGAAGGCGATTGCCCAGTCCGGCGAATAGTTGCCTACAGGCGTGGGAATTTGAAAAGCCCGCGGCAGCTTGGCATAGACGCAGACCTCATCCGCCGCATCCAGATCCTCGGCAAACTTTCTCTCAATGCTCCTGTCTGCCGTTCCGTCCGTGAACACATAGTCCTGAACGGCTTTCTTCGCAAGGAACACCCTGTCAAATCTCCCGCCTTCCAGTAGCCAACGCAACACTCGTTGCGTAGCATAGTCAGGCAAGTACTTTTTCACGCTGAAACCCGCTTAACCTGCCAACCGCGACGCGCTAAACATCCAACTTTTGCGCTGGAAACTCGCGCGCGCGGTTCTGAATAGGATTTCTTTTGCGTTCTTGTTACCTTTCTCAACAGCCATCCGGAGCAATCATAACCCTTCAATCCTGTCCTTTGGAACATTTCCAGCAGGAAAACCGTCATAATAGAAAGCGCCGAGGTTACATAGCGCATCAGCTTGACCTTGCGCTGCTACTCAACTGGAACCTTGCGGATGGGCTAGAAAGCCATTTCTGGGCCTCGTCGACGCCATCCAACACTCTGTTCCCAACTTGGCAGAAGGTCTTGCCCGACCGCTCGCCGGAGAAGCCGATTACCTTTTAGGTCGAGCTGACGCCCGGTGGTCGGTTCCGTTTCGCATACGACCTCGTGTCGGCAACCGGGACGGACCTCTCGACAAATGTTCTCGCAGGGGCGTTCTGCGGAGACTGCCGCGTGACCGCAACGGTGTGGCGCGATGACCCCATCGCGCCACAGAGCGCGTCGTCACCCCGCCACTTGGCACGACGTTCAATCCTGAATTACCAGCCCGTTCTGGTGGCCGAACCGGCCGGCGCACCATTCGGACCATAGTAGTAGGTCGTGTTGCCCATTCTGTAGCGTAACCTTGTCAGATTTTCGGAGACTTAGCGTATTTACATCTGGAATGGGAATCTCCAATGGATAATAAGTTTGCCATTTTGATGGTTGCCGTTTTTGCGGCAATCGCAGCGAATGCCGGAGAAACACGGCGAAATGTTGCGCCCAATCTGGTTGTCGGCCTCGTAACCCGTGTATCAGACGGCGACACAATCTGGGTGACGGATGCAGACGACAAACACAAAATCCGGCTCGCGAAGATCGACGCGCCCGAAAGCGACCAGCCATACGGCAAGGAGTCCACAGGATTCCTCAAACGGCTGATCTACGGCAAAGAGGTCGAGGTGCGGTGGACGGCGAAAGACCGGTACGGACGCATCATCGGCGTTGTGACGCTAAAACGCGAAAACGAAACTATCGATGTGAACCTCGCAATGGTCAAGAACGGCTGCGCCTGGCATTATTCCTTCAATGACCACACCCCCGACTATGCCGAGGCCGAACAGGACGCGCGCAAATCGCATCTCGGCCTCTGGCACTCAGATTCTCCAGTAAAACCATATCTCTGGCGCAAATCGAAGCGTCAATAGCAACGCCGACCGTCTGCCGCCTGACATTACTCCACTCAGATTCACCATGCAAATTCGCCGAAGCATCCGGCCGCGCATTATCTCTCCGGCCTATTACCATGCGACTCACGAGGAACTATCTCAAATCCCATCTTGCAAATGAACTTAAGCGTTGAAATAGCAGTATGACGGTCGTAGTCCCTTTCTGATTCTGACAGTTCGCTGTATGGGACAAGGCAGGGATGCAACTTCTTACCCTCATCACGGACAGAGCCGTATTTCCAGCCAGCGTCCATGCGCCCTCTAGCCCATATCTCATGTACATTCTCTGCAAGAGCCTCAAGAAAAGGCTCTAACGACTTGGGCAGAACGACATCTGCAGCATCAATTGGACTTGGAGAATAATTCAGCTCTTCCATTTCAGCTCTTCCATGATGTACTTTCCTTAAATCTTTCTGATGGCGAGTCCTGACTGGCGCATGGCTTCGCTACGAATAAACCCCTTGTCTTTTTCCTGCGCATTCTTGCCGCTGGCAAATCCATGACGCACATTAACCGCAGCGAATCTGTTGTCAACATCTGGCAGTTCCGAATAATCGACAAGATCGGCGTGGGCATTGAGGTCGGAAATTGCATTGTGTCTTGCAGCCTTGCCAGTATTGACAATCCTCTCAGCTATCTCGTCGTCTGTTGGATTCCACGCCTTGATGCCGCGAACGAGGTGAAACGCCATCCAGCGCATGTGTTCATCCTCTGCCAGTACTTCCATATGATTTTTGGCGTCTTCATCCTTGAAACAATCGTTGCAGTCGTTCGCCTCATCCACGCTATAGCCAATAAGCCGCAAAAGATTCCGCTGATGAAAGAATGACGCCCTTGATGATTCTTTGCTGAACTGCGAGGCTTTCTTCCACAGCAGCGCATCTAAACTCGAGTCATGCGGATTGCCGGGCTTGTTGTTGTAGTCGCCGTTGAGCCATATGGCCCCCTTCTCCCACTTGCGTGTAACTATGTTATCAAATGAATATGTCTCTTTCATTGAACCGAATGGAGCAAACGATCGGATTTTTCCATCATGACCCAATGCTGAATCAACACAAGTTTCAATCAGCGAGTTCCTCACGCGCGCAAAGACCACTCCAGCCGACGAAACACGCATCTCCTTGTATATTTTGTCAATGTCGCCGGCAATGGCAATATTATCCTTGTCATCCGGTAGACACACAACGATTCGATTATATGGCGCAATGGCCATCTCGGAAAGGAACCTCTCCCAGAAATCCGATGATCCGACTACACAGTCATCAAATTTTATGTGGTAACGAGACACTGCCTCTTTGCACATGATCTTGTATGTTCCGTAAGACGTTGGATTTCTGTCGAACACGTGGGCCGAGAATGGGACGCTCTTACCTTTAGACGATAAATACTGGGAATCGCATATTATGTCGCTAAGAAGACATCTCCCCTGCGATCCGAACCCAAGGATAAGCACCTTAAAATCGCCAGCGACAGTTGCTGTCTTCGTATCGACAGCAATGCGCGGGCATTGGAGCATTGGATGACTGAGAAGAAGTTTTCGGGATACAAGCGCCTCTTCCCGCACAATTACGACCTCAAAATTTCCGTCCTCACAACCATTCCATCGATCCACCCACTTGTACAGCACAGCGTCATTTGCCCCTGTATCGACGCGCACATACAACTTGCATTTCCTGACATTGCCTCGAATGCGTCTCATAAGCATCTCTGCGCACTCGACATTCTCATAACTGTTGGCGCCAAGGAAGAAATGCCGTTCGGCGCCTAAAAGTGCACAACATTGCGTAGGATCGTCACACACCCATTTCCAGCCATTCTTCGACAAAGTATGGACTGAATCGTCATCCTGGATCTTCGTCCAAAATTTCTTTCCTGAATGCAGGACGAACACGACGCTGTTGCGTTCCTCCGCCCCCATGCTCTCTGCGAGACTTTGCGCTTCATCGGAATATCCCCAAAACACATTCACAGGGCGTTTAAACAATACACGGAAAGTCACTAGCACTTTGTTTATCAGCTCTATTCCAAAAAATGCAAACAAAATTGAAAGCACATAAATGATTACGGCCGCATTAAAAACTCCATACAGTACACCGCCAACATTTTTCCCTGTTGATGAATCTGGCCATTGCTCTCCTCGCTCGAGAAAGAATGACCATATCGCATTGCAAGCCGGCTCAAGAAAACCGCAATGTCTTGAATATATGGCACACCCCGCCACCAGCAAAAGCAGCCCCAGCAGCAACATGGCATATCTATGCCGTATCGCAACTCGCGCAAGCCATGCCGCAAGCATCATCACCACTATCGGCGCGACAATAATCTGCAGGAGATAATCACCCCAGTTCATTGTTGCCACTGCCAATGTCATGCAAGTCATTTACTTCCCTCTTTTGTTGTCATTCCACTTACAAAGTCAGAACTCGTCATTGCCCGTGAGCTGTTGTTCCGCCCTGTCCGCATCGACAGCCAGCCGTGCGACAACTTCCCGGAACTTTTGCGGTGAAACATCAATGGGCATTAGGGCCCTAAGCGCGATTCGATCACCTACCTTGCACCACTGCTGCACGTCCATTTCCGCATTGGCGGTCAGCAAGTCGTCTATTTCCGGCCTCCCGACAGAGGCGCTTTCAGCTGTCAGCGAACAGGCAAACAGACATTCCGTTTCCGCAGAGGCGACTCGCACCGGATACACCAGGCATGTTTGCGTTCTTCCAGTTCCTCCCACCCCCTCAAAGGGGATCACGCAAATACCTTCTTCCGTCCAGTTGCAATTCAATTCTGCAGATGAAACAATTCTTCTCAGCCGTGCATCACCGCGGTCTGCTGCCTGTGGCTCTTCCTCGCCCGCAGCAAAAAATATTGTCGCCATCGCCAAAAGCCCCAACACCAACAGCACCGGCAAGACGGCAAGCCAACGAAACGGATGTAATTTCCCCTTCGCTACACGAAGGCCGAGCGATGCGTCGTACGTGGTCTGGCCCCGCAACGAAAGACGGCGATACTGGATGGCTGGTGCGATCAATGACATAATCGGCAAGCACAAACCGAGGCCTGAAGCCCACAATCGTAGCAGACGCTTGAAGTACGCCTTGGTAGAGGCAGTTTTTCCGCTTCCGTCACATACGCGCAACGAAAACAACCATTTGCCGAAAGTCGTACCGAACAGCTCGTAAAAAACGATTTCACTCAAAAGCAGAAAAGGGAGTACAACAATAGACAAGAGAGTATCATTGGCTCCGCCGAGATATTCATCGAAGCGGAAGTATTCGCAAATCTTATGAAGAACAGCTAAGACAAGAAGACCGTTACACATCAAGTCCATCGATCGCGCGGCCCATCGAATCCATGGCCCTGCGATTGTCACATTGGCGATAGATTCCGATTCAGGCCTATAAAGAACGACAGCCCGTCTCGCATCAACCTCCTCCAGTCCGCGTCGCAAAAACCAGGCGACAATCCCCCACGCGATGAACGTCAGAGACAACATGTGGCAAACACCCACCCATTCCGACTCGAAGAACGGCATGTCCCACAAGACATGCAAAACTACCGACACCAGAAATGCCGCAAGAAAGGTTTTTCGCCGTAACATCCCCGCAGAAAGCGGTTCACGCCTCGCGGACAAGAGAAGTCCCGCCCCCGAAATTGCCGCCCAGACAACGTGTCCGCCTGGAGCAAGAAGATTCCGCAACGCAAGCACAAACATTGAATCCTTGCCAACCCAGGAGTTGTCTCCACCCAAGAGGAAATTCATGCAGTAGCTCGCCGTCTCGAAGATGGCGAACCCGGCCCCCACCGCGGCACCGACAAGTATCCCGTTAAGGACATACGGGTAGGCGCGGTTCCGCTTGAGAATCCAATACACCACCAAAAGCTTCGCGACCTCCTCTCCGATGCCGGCGACAAATGCGTCCGAGACCGAAGTAATACCCTGAAACCAGAATGAAGGCAGCACTGCCGTGGCGATGAGCGACATCGCGCCTCCAATGAACAGCGCCTTCAAGACCGTGTAGAAGCTGATGTTCTTGAACACGTTAAACTCAAAGAAAAACACGAGAACGGTAAACGGCACCGCGAAAGCACCGACAACGAACACGTTCGAAAATTGACCGGGATTCGTCAGCACATTCGCGACAAACAGCAACGCCGTCACCAGAAAGAAGAACATGAACACACGCGAATACAGCCACGGACGCGGACATTCCGACGTCAACGTGTCTGGGTCCGGAATCGTCCCAATCGCTCCGACAATGACCACCTGCTCGGCATCGTCCTCCGTATGCCGCTTAAAGACCTCGGAAAAGAAGTTCCTACATGCATTTAACGTACCATGACAGCTCATGGCTTAATCCCTCCATCAGTAGGCCTGCCATCTGGTATAATTTTCCCGCTCACACCAAAATGTAACATCTTCTTCATTCCGTTAATTCGCAATACAGATATTGCACGTTTCTATGATCACGCTCCACTTTTCAAGCCTTTTATTCTGTTCTGCAATTTGCCTCATTGCCTCTTCCCTATCTAGAAAAACATCTCTCGCGCGTAACATCAATATCCTACCTCTTACTAGGATACACCGACACGTTCCCAATGTGCACAACGTGATTTTCTGATCTTCTTTAACCAATTTCTCCACCAACAAAGTACTAAAGGAAAACGCCTTATCACTGACTTCTGACACGAAAACGCAGGTTGAATTCATTTCGTATTTGTCATACGTTATCTTTTCAACCTGATAGTTGTTTTTTGTTTGGGATGAAAGAATCTTTCCTAGCACTATCAATTCCCGCCCCTTTTCCATCGCCCTCTTAAACGAGGACGGCTGCCACTTCTGCTTAACGTGTATTGGAACCGCAATAACAACATCCATAACCCCATTTAGCGGGTGTCCCTCCACTCCATAATCATTCTTATGATAAAAACGTTTAAGGCCTATTATTTCTCCTGCGTCTATTTTTTCCAATTCTGTAAACGTCTCCGACTCCCGTACGATTTCAACACTGTTCTCAGGAGGCGGAATAACAACATTGTTAAGCACATTCGATACGAGCGCACCATATTCGTGATCAAGAGGCTTAGGTATATCGTACGCTTCCTGCTCCAATTGCTCCCCCATCTTAATAAATGAAGAACCTATAAATATAAATATAGGAAGAAGAATCAGAACGCCAACGCATGAAGTCCCGCACCCAATACTGCCAGGTTTACGTATGTGTGGGACCGGCACCTCCAACATCTTGGCATATCCAACCACTGACTTATCATAGAGACGGTAATCAGCATTCCCGCCCTTAAATCTGATCGCAACAAAGTCATGTGAGTGAGCCTCGGCGGGATGTGGTATTTCCGGGAACACAATCCCATGCTCATATCCTAACTGACGAACCTTGTCATATTTCTCTCTATCATCAACAAGGAAGATTGTCTTATCCACCATGCTCAAACTTTGACTGATTTCCCAAATACAACTGGGACGATCATTGACAAGGATGTATATTTCTTTTGCAGAACGCATTAAATCCAGAACATCCTCCTGCCATGTTTCATCATTGAGATAGACCCGCTGTGCACCAATCGGTGCATCAACCTCCTTGGTCATTCCAACTGCACAAACGGTCGTTTTCGATTGAAGCACCCTCGTGAAATAATATTCCGAGAAGCGTGAACTATCCTTAAGGTTTTTATATTGCTTTGATTCAGAAGAATAATTGTCCGTTTCAAATCCTCTTAGGTAGAGGACATAATCCTTGCTGTTCGACAAGAAGGCCGTTTTATCGGACAGGGAGAGGTTCCCCATCAACCTGTCAAGATTCTTAGAGGATATCAGATACGAATAAAGAAGAAGTAACAAAATAAGAACCCATAGGAAATATCGAGGATCGACTATTCCTGTCGTCTGTATGGCTTCTATAGTCTGGAAAAGATTCGGAAGGACCAAAACAATTAATATATATACGATCAAAAAAAGGCGACGGCGAAATTTTAACTTTCTCCGGCAAGCGATGGCATCTTTCACATTTTTTGAACACTTGATACGCCGAGCCAACGGCCAGTCTATTAAGCATTTTTGCAATAAACGATATATTGCAAATATGATTGCAATTTGGATTAACCCTACTACCATGACATTCCTCCTCCTTACCTGAATTACAAACCCACTCTTTGGCGTTGTCCGCCACCCAAGCTATACCGCCTGACGAAACCTGCGGAACATTTCGCGCAGCCCGTCCTCAAATCTCCCAACAAAAGATTCGAGACATAGTGGAACACGGGACGTATCCTCACATCTTCGCCAATCTCCTTGCGTGCAACCGCCGGAAGTCTGTAGTGATGCAGTTTGCACTGCAAACTTTTCGCCCACTTCTCGTCGCGGTGGTTGTAGCTTATGAAAGCGTAGTAGGTGTGCTCATTTTTCATTAGAAGCCCTCCATCCATTTGCATAATTTGTTAGTAGCGCCGACACGTTTCTCTTTTCAATCAAACGCGTAAGTTCACTCAATGTGCAAAAACGTATTCCGAACTTCTTTGTTAGTTCAGCCTTGTTCTCTGCTTTCATGACAGAATTACCGCCTGCGTTCTTCCCTTTATCCTCCGTACAAAAGATATCTATCTGATGCGCATAATGCGTTGCAATTGCCTGTACGTCGGCCTCCTCCGCTACATTTTTACTAAACTTTGAGATTTCACCAGAGTCTTCCTCAGAATTATTGTCTTCGTTATCAATCACATTAACACACAAGACACCTGCTTTCAAGTCATCAACAATGAAATGAAAACACATATCGTTCCGCTCCATGACTTCTCCTTCATCCCCATCCCAATGATAGAAGTCATCTGGGCGAAAGACATCTTCTACAGACTCACCACCTTTCATCTGCGGTAAAATATCGCCAAAAAGATAAGTATGAAGAATTCTGACATGATACTGTCGCAGCACTGGCAGAAAGTTACGCCTGCTAAACAATCTCTCACTATCAAACTGATGTTTCTTGCTAGGTCTAATCTTTAAGTTATGATTATTTAAACGAGTGTCGGTAGACTGACTGGTAATTTCCTTGTATCGTCTAAACGCTTTACGATATACATCTTCTCGGAGAACTTTTGGGACAGCTTCTTTTGTGAAAAATGTTTTCGCAACAAAACCTTCAATCATTCCCGTTCTAATCGCCTCATTAATAATTTGCAAGTCTTTGACATCAACTACAGAGAAATTCTGAACGTTTTCTGGCTGAAGGACCCTTGTCAGTACGTTGCTGTCAAACGTAACTTTTAGCGCATCTTTAGTTTCCGACATCAATTATCCTCCCCCAACACTTTAATGCTTTTAATATGCAATGCCAACTCATTGCCGCGCCTTTCCGTCTGCTGGCTTGTCATCTGGTGCAATCAGTTTCCCATTCACATCAAAAGCCAACATCGTCTTCACATTCCCATATTCGTCATACTCTATTTGCAACTCGAAAACGCCATCCTCATCGGCCTTGGGTTTGCCGTCCAGACCGAAATACGACGCTTTCGTCACGTTGCCGCGTGCGTCATACTCAAGACACACTTCCGCGATCCCGTCTTCGCGCACCGCCTTGGCGCCGGCTACTGCATAGATCAACGAACACTTCGTTTCCTTACCGCCTTGATCGTATTCATGGCGTTTCTCGAAAACGCCATCCTTATTGGCCGTGGGCTTGCCGTCCAAACCGAAATTAGATACCTTCGTCACATTGCCCCGCGCATCGTACTCATAGCGATTTTCCGCAACACCATCTTCATCGAGCGCCAGCTCTCCGTCTGGACCAAAACCCATGTCCCGCATTTTATTGCCGCGAGCATCATATTCAGCACGAACTTCAAACACACCCGTCGCATCTGACACTGGCTTTCCGTCCGGGCCGAAATTCATTTGCCGCGTCACATTGCCGCGATCATCGTACTCATAGCGGGATTCTGCAACACCAAAGGAATTTGCGACAGGTTTTCCATCAATCCCCCACGTCGATATCCGCGTACGATTGCCGCGATCATCGTATTCGGTACGAACCTCGGCAATGCCGTCATTCTCTACGGCAAGCATTCCATTATCGTCCGAACTCGACTCCATCGCTTTGCCGCCAGTGACAACTGCAACTCCTTTCTTTTTGCCACTTTCAATTGCATCGAAAACCGCAGTATTTAATTTGTTCCCAAATACATTAGTGTTTATACGAACTTTGTAATTTACCCCAACTGGTTTACAATCTACTCCGAAATATGTTTCCTTTGTTTTATTTCCCCGCTTATCATATTCAAAGCGTACTTCAGCGCATCCACCTATTGGCGAACAACACTGTGGCTTACCTTCGACATCAAAGAACGATGCCCTTATCAATCGCCCCTGTCGATCATATTCCAAACGGCTTTCCGCAACTCCGACCTTGTCCAGCGTAGGCTTGCCGTCCACCCCAAAATACGACACTTTCGTCGTGTTGCCACGCGAATCTCGTTCCCAGCGTTTCTCCGCATATCCTTCCGCGCACAACGCAAGCTTGCCGTCCACCCCAAAATACGACACTTTCGTCAAGTCGCCGCGCGAATCTAGTTCGAGTCGCTTCTCCGCATATCCTTCCGCGCACAACGCAGGCTTGCCGTCCACTCCGAAATACGACGCTCTGGTCATATTCCCTTTGTCATCGTATTCATTGCGTAGTTCTGCGTAGCCACTTTCGCCAAACGCCTTTTTACCATTCTCATCCTCGTACCAAAGATGCGTGATGTTGTCCAATGTGTCGAATTCACGTCTACATACCATCCAACCATGCGGCCCAACAACAAGACGCTCTTTTGAATCAACGTATGTGATTCTTCTTACATTGCGGCCCTCGTATTCAAATTTGCACCCTGCGACGCCTCGTTTATTTTCCCAACGCTCAAAGGCATCCCCTCGCCGAAAGAGATTCCACTTTGCCGTTTGGCGTCCCACATCATCATATTCGTAGGAAAATCCATATATTCCATCGCCGTTGGGTATGCTGTCTCCCGAAGAGTTGCGAAACAACTCTTGCACTACACGTCCCTTTTTGTCACGCCTTATAGTGTGCTGAGTTATCTCCGAATTCGCCCGCATAAACGAGACCTCAGGCTGAACCATCGACGACATCGCATACGACTTGCCGAGACGTCCCTCGCCCGTGAAGAACTCCAAGAGGCCGTTGACAACGCCATCTACGTTTGACAGCTCTATGCGCTTTTCAAGGGAAGAGGCTTTTTCAAGAGAAGCATTTCGTTTGTTGCCATTGTATCGTACATGTCGAATCTCGCAAAGACGCCGCTCATGGTCGTATGTAAAATCCTGTATCAACGGACGTTTACCGCATACCGGATGTTCAAACTCGAACGGTTTGCCGTGAGAATCCGCCTGCACGACGCGCACAAGTTTTCGACGCAGACCAAACAATCTCCAAATACACCAATCCGCCGAATCGGCATGAGGCGAGTTGCCGAACTGAAATCCTCGGTACTCAAAGCAATAGTGGACATCACGATGCATGATGTCGGCCCTTCCCAACCGGAAGATGCCCTCCGGCAAACCATACGAGTCGACATAGTCGGCATAATAGTTCTTGACTGTTCGTGTTGCATCATACGCGAACAGCCCACCAACCGCCGCAAGAATAGCCAGTGGCAACAGTTTCAGCCAAAAGCGGATTTTAGCCTGCCGCTCCTCTTGCTCTGTATGACGAATCAACTGGTCGGGAAGTATTCCGAGAAGCTTAGCCACAATCTTCAAAAAGTCCCGATGCCGCTCGGATCGCGTGCCCTTAGCGATATTGGCCCCCGCAATTTCCCTGTTCCGTAAGGCCGGCGGGAAACACTCCCTTTCACCACCGACGTTTGGCTCGCCGTCAACAATCACCGGAATGATGTCATCCACCCTGCCGGCCTCGATAAAGTGCGTAACTTCATCGTTCACCCAATGCTTGCCCTCGATGTTGGGTTGTGCGGAGTTCGGTGAGCAGATGACGATAAGGAACTTTGACGCGTCAAGCTCCTCCTTTACCTGACGGCGTAGATCTCCGAGCGAGAGATTGACGGCATAGCGGAACACGGGCCGGATTTTAATATCCTCGCCGATTTCCTTCCGCGCCACGGACGGCAGCCGATAATGCTCCAATTGGCGTTGCAGCCACTTCGCCTCGCGTTCATCCCTGTGGTTGTAGCTGATGAACGCATAATAGCGATACTTCTGTTCCAGTCTGCTCATTTCACACCTCGTTTCAAAAACTCATTCAAACACGTAAACATATCCAAGGATACCCAAAGACACCACCTCATCGCCAACGTAGCCAATTGAAAAGACACCGTAGCTTTTTCGACGCACGGAATCCAGAACTGAGGACTTAAGAGCATCTCCTCCGACTATAAAGCCGATTTTGGAAAGCCAATTGCCCTTATCATAAGCCTCGTTAAGACCTTTTTCTACGTATGGGAGAAGGGCTTCTCTGTGCGCATCAACACCAGGGTTGAAAAAAAGCAGAACACTCAAAACCAGAATCCCAACAATTATCCTTGCCATTCAAACATTCTCCTTCTTGTTTTCGCTTTCCTCTGTCAGACATCGGAGGGGCGGAAAACGAAAACCTCCTCCGACGTATCGGATGAGGCACCTAAGAGAGCCCGGAAAGATACACCGAAGGAGACGTAACCGCATGAAACAGCAACATCTTGAGCAATCAAATGCACGGTTACTGCGATCGCAACAAGGAATATGACTGCGAGTTTCAGACTGGTGGTTTTACTTTTCATGATTGGCTCTTCTGCAGTTCCTGTAACGCCGTCTCTGCGTCCTTATGCCCCTGCTCAGAAGCTATACGATACCACTTCATGGCCTCGGAGGTATCCTTCTCCACGCCTTCTCCATTCTCATAGCAAACGCCAAGGTTGTATTGCGCCTGAGCAGAACCCTTCTCTGCCAAATCGCGGAACCAATTCGCAGCCTCAGGGTTGCCTTGTCTCGCCACTTTACCGTACCACATCATCGCCTCTACATCGTTCCGCTTAACGCCTTTCCCTTTTGCGTAGCGTCTGGCCACCTCTAATATGGCAACAGTATCACCAGCAATTGCCTTCTGGCGAAGTTTGGCAAAAAGTTGCCACCTAACTATCACAATGATCAAAAGACAAACAGGAATGCCAAAGAAAAGATCCCAATTAAAATGAAAATGGATGTCCCCATCAGTATGTCTCGAGAAAACGAAAAAGGAAATTATAATAGCAGCTATTGCGCAAAACCCCTCTTTAGTTGTCACCGAGTGATTTCCGAAATTACTGAAGTTTAGATTAAGGTTAAAGATGCACGAAAGTAAAACTGCTATCAAAATGGTATACCCCAAAATGGCAAACATAATTTTCCGCTTCCTAGCATACTTTCTATCGCGCTCCAGAGCATCAGTCTCCCGCTCCAGAGCATCAATTTTCCGCTCCCTAGCATTCTTACTATCGCGCTCCAGAGCATCAATCTTCCGCTTCAGAGCATCAATCTTCAACTTCAAGTTTGTCACATTGTTTGCACCACAAACGCTTAATCTACCAGAATGCCATTGTGTTTGTGAGCCCTCGCCATTCGCATAGTATTTGCCCAATTCAAACTGTGCTTGCGCATTGCCGTCCTGCGCAGCTTTGACTTTTTCCGCAATAGAAGAATCATTGCCAAAAGCACACATGACGAACAACACACATAGAGCCATAACGATTTGTTTCATTTTATCTTTCTCTTTTTCATCGTCCTCCTAAGGCTTGCGCCCTGTTTAGACATCGGAGGGGGCGGAAAACGGAAACCTCCTCCGATGCACCACAAGAGGCGCCTGAGAGAGCCCGTAAAGATACACCGAAGGAGGCAAACTGCATTTCGAGGGCAGCATCCCTTCTGTGCGTCTTTACAAGTGTAGTTTCTCAGGCTTTCTTGCGACGCATCCCAAGTCCGCAGGGGTGTGGCTACTGTTCTTCGCCTCCCTGCGCGGGAAATCTGTTTTATCACGGCGGCATCGGCATTCATCCCTGCCCCGCAACGGATTCCTATTATACCACAAAATCAGGTCTGCGGCGGAAAACGCCGCACGTACGGATTCGCCGCCGCAGACCTATCCGGGCTCTCTCTGCCGGACGCTCCTTGTGAGCATACTGATATACGGGGGAAACCGAAAAATCTGACAAAAGACTTTCTGCCGCCGATTATGGACGCGGTCAAGTCAGCGGACCGGGCATATCGGGATTGTCCATCTCGGCAAGAACCTCCGACATCACCTTGCGCAGTCTCTCGGAAAGGCGTTTGCGGATCTGGTACAGATTGTCGCGGGAGAGGTTGTAGAGCTTCATCACCGTTTCCGTATTCTGCCCCTCCACCGTGCTTGCCACGAACGCCGCATAGTGTTCGGGGCGAACACTCGGTTTTATCCGTCGCAACGCATGATCCATCGCGACGGCCTGCCATTCGCGGTCGGCGAATTCGTCGTCCCCCGGACCGGCCGCCTTTGCCTCTTCCATGAAGTCGGCTTTCAAATCTGCATCGCGCCTTACCGCTTTCAATCTGTCTATTACGCGCCATTTGACGAGCGCCGCGAGATATGACCTGAAGCGCCCTTTTTCTCGATCGTACTTGAATGAAGGCAGATTCCGCGCAAGATCGGCGAATACCATCTGCACGATATCGTCGGCATCGGCATCGTTCACCCCCTTGCGACGCGCAATCGAATAGACAAACCCGGCGTAAAGGTCGAAAAGCCTGTTCCATGCCGCCGCGTTCTCGGTGTCGGCGACAGCCCTGATGACGCTCGAACGCGTCGTTTCGTTGTTGAAGTGTCTGTAGGTCATTTTCGCATCTCCACCGCATCTTCCATTTCTGTAAACCGCTCTAGAAGCGCCAGCCATGCTTTGACGAGTTTTTCATTCTCCATCGAAAGCATTTCAGCCTGATTATATCGTTCGGAAGCCCCCTGCACCGACACGGCTTTATCCCTGCTCTTTTCCTGCAAAGCTTTAATTCGCCGGTTGTTTTCGTCTCCCTTCCTGTCAATCTCCCGCATCTCGTCGAGAATGCCGCGCATTTTCGCGGCGCAGACCGGATCCTTCTCCTCGACCCTTTTAAGCCTTTGCATATGAGATTCATCCGTATGGCAGAAATACGATCCGCGGAATGAAGACCATACGGCATCATCCTTCGCCGACAGATCATTCAATTCCTGGGCTATAGATGCAATACGCTTCATGGGTTCAAGATCGGCATCCAGATTCTTCCTCATGGATTTTATCGACCTGATCGTTTCTTGCCTTTCGCGTTCAACATAGTCACGAGTCTGTCTGTCTTTTTCCCTGATCATGTTTCTTGCCGAGATTGCGAAATAGACGGCGACACCCAATCCGCAGGCCATCACGACCGACAAGATATTGATGATTGATGGAATCCTCATCTTGACGCGCAGTGACGACAACTCCTTCAGAAGCGCCTTGGCCGACCGGTAGCGGCGGGACGGGACCGGATCGGTCGCCTTGTTGAGAATGCGCCACCACGCAGGGAAGAACTTTGCGCCGGTATCGGCCTCGAGCGCGGGCCCCTTGTCCAGATCCTCCAGACGTCTACCGAAGCTCGCGGCCTTGAGCGTAAGGCCGAGACTGTAAATGTCGCTTGCGGCATCCGTGAAATTCTCGGGCGGAACATATCCCGGCGTTCCGACGAGTGATGTCGCCTCGGATTCTTCGACCAGCAGTCCGGGGTCGGAAAGGACAGGGCGGCCACCGACATAGATCACGTTTCCGGGTTTGATGTCGCGGTGCAGGAGGTGATGCCGCTGAAGCGTGGCGAGACCTTTGGCGAGCGCCATGCCGAGTTTCACGCATTCATCGAGCGGCAATGCCTTTTCGCCTTCGATGACGTCAGCCAGCGTCTTCGGACGATATTCGTCCAAAGCAAAATCCCTGTCGCCGAACTCGTTATCCGCAAGATCCATAACCGCATAGAAGCCCCAGGATTCCTCCACGAATTCCCTCATGCGGACAAGGCCCTCCTGCGACGGGATCGTTCTGTACAGTTTCGCACCGCGCAGTTCGCGTTCGTAGCGTTCTTCTCCGATGGCATCGCGGCGGCAAACCTTCACGGCCGCTCGTTCACCATCCGGTCCCTCGGCGAGAAAAACCACACCGTACGCGCCATGCCCGATTTCCCGTTCAAGGTGCCACTGACCGCAATTTGCCATACTTTCACCTGCAACTGATTCTTGGGATAACATCATATTGCAGACATTATACCAAAAGCGCAAAGCGGGTAAATTGCGCGTCAACTTTTTCCATAGTGCCGATTGAAAAGGTAAACATGGTTTTTGAGAACGGCGATTCGCGTCATCCAACTGCCGAATTTAGGTTGAATTTCTTTATCTGTTGTACCAGTTCAAACTTCTTCTTCGGCTGCTTCTCCGCCCGTGCGAGCTTTTCCAGCGCGGCGATCTGCTTCTCCAGCCGCGCCCGCGCGGTGTCGCGGGCGATGTTCGCGGGAATCGGGAGATCGTCTCGCCAAGCCGTCCCCGCTTCACGGGGAGATGGTAGGGAATCTTCCGATCCATCTGCCGCAACACCTCTTCGTTCAAATGCCCGTTGGCGAGTTCGATCTCGAAGGCCTCGATCTCCGTGACCACCGCGCCTTTCGCGAGGTTCAGCGTTGTCGCCGCGAGCTTGTTGCGCCACCAGACGGCCGTGATCTCGTCCACAAACGACCGCTTCAGCGCGGCCGAGACGGCGCAGTTCTCGTAGAACTTCTGCTTCGGCACGCGGCGGTTGAACATCGTGGATTCTGGCAGGTTGAAATTCATTTCACGTTGCTTTACTTTCTACCACTGAACACACTGAAGCCGCCTCCGGCGGCACACTGAATACACTGAAAGCCGCGCCGCCCTTTCCCAACACATTCTGTGTATTCTGTGACGGGCGTAGCCCGTTCTGTGTGTTCTGTGGTAAAACCCACCCACCGTGCCAGCCGTTTTTGGCCACTGAACACACTGAAGCCGCTTCGCGGCACACTGAATACACTGAAGTCCGAACCCCATGCTTTCTGAAAATCTTCTGTGTGTTCTGTGTCGGGCGTAGCCCGTTCTGTGTGTTCTGTGGTAAAAACAGCCAACCGTACTGTTTCGGCCACTGAACACACTGAAGGCTCTGAACATTTGCTATAATTCGACCCATGAGCGACTACATTTTCCAGGAAGAGACATTTGCCATCCGAGGTGCAATCTACGAAGTCTACTCGACACTCGGTGCGGGCTACCTTGAAGAGGTCTATCAGAACGCACTCGAAGAGGAACTGAAACAACGGAACATTCCCTTTGTCGCCAAGCCGCCTCTTCACATCTTCTATAAGAGACGGGACTGTGGCATCTATATGCCCGACATCATCTGTTACGACAAAATCATACTCGAACTCAAGTCTGTCGAGACCCTGCATCCCAGACATACAGCCCAACTGCTCAATTATCTGAAAGCGACAAACCTCAGAATGGGGCTTCTCGTCAACTTCAATTCGAGTCCCAAGGTCGAAATACATCGTTATGTCGTTTGACCAATTCATGTCGTCACCACCCCAACCCCTTCTGTGTGTTCGGTGGTAAAACCCACCCACCGTGCCAGCCGTTTTTGGACACTGAACACACTGAAGCCGCTTCGCGGCACACTGAATACACTGAAGTCCGAACCCCATGCTTTCTGAAAATCTTCTGTGTGTTCTGTGTCGGGCGTAGCCCGTTCTGTGTGTTCTGTGGTAAAACCGTCATCTTGCCCCCTCCTTCACCACCAGGAAGCAAATCAATTCGAAGTCGTCCAAGCCCGACACCTCGCCCAGCAGCGCCGAGGTGCCGCCCGCCGTGAAGAGACTGTCGATGTCGCTCTCGGCCTTGACAGCGACAATCGACTCCACCGCCTTGCCGAGCAGCGCCGAGACCGCCTCCATCCTGCGCCCGTCGTCCGTCTCCGCGTTGAACCGCCGGCACAGCTCCAGCACCGTCTTGTTGCGGCTTTCGTAGTACTTCACGACCGCCAGAGCCGTCAGCGTCTTGCCGAGGCCCACGCTGTCCGCAAGGATGCAGCCGTTGAACTTCTCGAGCTTGCCGACGATCGCCAGCATGGCGTCGCGCTGGAAGCTGTAGAGCATCTGCCAGACCTGGCTCTCGCGGAATCCCGTCGCCTCGTTCGGCAGTTCGTCTTCCGAGACGTCCTCAAGGAACTCGTGGAAGATGTTGTAGAGCGTGAGGAAGTAGATGAATTCGGGCGCGTTCTCGCGGTAGGCGGCGGAAAGGCCCGCGATCACGGCCTCGGTGATGTCCTGGACGTGCGCCGACCAATGGCCTTTTCGTCCGCCCCCCGCCCGTGACGACCGCACGCGCAACCGGGGAACCTCGTTCCGCGCACGGGCCGAGGCGACGCCCATCGCAAAAATAGCGCGTGCCTCGTTCAAGATATCTCTACCGAGGGCACCACTAAGAACCCGTTTAGGAAATACCAAGAACGGGCACGCAGAGCGGGCATACTGAGAGAGGGCGCAAGACGCCCCCTGTATGCAGGCCTGCGCAGCCACATTCTTCGCTTCCTAAACAGAAAATTAGCGGTTTTCGGTAGAAGCAAAAAATGCGCTTGCGCACATTTGATGATGGCGGCGATATTGTGAAAGGGCCTCGCCGCCGATATCAAGGATCAATGTCTACGAGTCTCCCCGCAGACGAATATGGCAGATTATATCATAATCGGCTGCTTCCGTGCGGTGTTCAGAAGGAAGCCGCTACGGCCGCTACGGAAGCGAAAAGACATTGCGGAAGGGCCACGCTTTCGGTCGCGACAAGCGCGACCCTCCCGGCGCATCGCGCAGCTTTCGGTCGCGACAAGCGCGACCCTCCCGGCGCATCACACAGCCCCGCGCCGGGGGCGGCGCGGGTACTTCGCGTGCCGAGCCGTACGTGGTGAGCCGTACGTGCCAAGCCGGGGAACAGGCCTTGCGGGGATCAGGCCTTGGCAACCCTGATCTTCGCGGCGTGTCCGTTAAGGTCGCAAGAGGCGGCATCGGGGCATGCGGCGAACGAGAGCGCCGTCGCAAGCGTCTCGGCCTTCACGTAGTCGGCGTGCGCCGTGAGCGCGGCCCGGAGGTCGGCATCGACCTCGGCGGTGACGGCGATGCGCTGCGTGACCTCGAAGTCAGCCTCCTTGCGCATCGCCTGCACGTGGCTCACGAACTCGCGCGCCAGGCCCTCGGCGACGAGCGCGGGGGTGAGCGCCGTTTCGAGCCCCACCACGATGGCGCCTTCGGAGGCGACGACCATGCCGGCCTTCGGCCTGCGCGTGACAAGCACGTCCTCGTCCGTCAGCTCGAAGCCCTCCACGGTCGCGGAGCCGTTGAACGCCTTCAGCGCGGCGATGCCGGCGGCGACGGCCTTCATCTTCGGTCCGCACTTCCTGCCGAGCGTCTTGAAGTTCGCCTTGTAGCTCACGTCGCAAAGCGCGGTTTCGTCGGCGAGGTAGGCGATTTCCTTGATGTTGAGCTCGTCGAGGATGAGGTCGTCGAGGTGCGTGCCGGCGCCGGCGACGAGGATCTTCACGAGCGGCTGGCGCACCTTGAGGTCGTTGTCCACGCGCAGCTGGCGGCCGAGCTTGACGATGGTCTGCACGGCGGCCATCTCGCGTTCGAGGGCGAGGTCGCGCGCGCCGGCGCGGGCCGTCGGGAAGTCGCAGAGGTGGACACTCTCGGGATCGTCCTTGCCCTTCAGGTTGCGGTAGATCGTCTCGGAGATGAACGGCGTGAACGGCGCCGCGACCTTCGAGAGCTGCACGAGCACGTAGCGGAGCGTGCGGTAGGCGTGGAGCTTGTCCCCGTCGTTCTGGCTCTTCCAGAAGCGGCGGCGGCTGCGGCGGATGTACCAGTTCGTCAGGTCCTCGATGAACGCGACGAACGGGCGCACCGCGCGCTGGAGGTCATACTCGTCCATCGCGGCCGTGACGTCGGCGATCAGCGTCTCCATCGAGCTGCAGATCCAGCGGTCGAGGACGTTCGGCGAATCGGGCACCACGACCGCCTCGTCATGGAAGCCGTCCACGTTCGCGTAGGTGACGAAGAAGGAGTAGGCGTTCCACCACGGGATGAGCAGGTCGCGGAGGATCTGCTTGACGCCGTTCTCGGAGAACTTCAGGTTCTCGGCGCGCACGACGGGCGAGTAGATCATGTAGAGGCGGATCGCGTCCGCGCCGTACGTGTCGAGCATGAGCGTCGGGTCGGGGTAGTTCTTCAGGCGCTTCGACATCTTCTTGCCGTCCTCGGCGAGGACGAGGCCGTTGACGACGACGTTCCGGTACGGGCTCTTCCCGAAGAGCATCGTGCCGAGGAGCATGAGCGTGTAGAACCAGCCGCGCGTCTGGTCAAGGCCCTCGGCGATGAAGTCGGCGGGGAAGAAGGCCGCAACGGACGGGGGCTCTGGCGCCCCCGAACCCCGCCCAAGGTCACCGGCTACGCCGGTGGTTCCCATGTAGTGCTGCTGCGCATAGGGCATGGACCCGCTTTCAAACCAGCAGTCGAGCACTTCGGGCGTGCGGTGGTAGGTCTTGCCGTCCTTCCTGATGACGACCTTGTCGACGAAGTGCTTGTGGAGGTCGGTGACGCGCACGCCGCTCAGGTCTTCGAGTTCCTGGATGGACCCGATGCAGATCATGTCGTTCGGATCGTCGTCGTTGATCCACACGGGGATGCAGCTTCCCCAGAAGCGGTTGCGGGAAATGTTCCAGTCGCGCGCGTCCTTGAGCCAGTTGCCGAAGCGCTTGTCGCCCACGTAGGCGGGCGTCCAGTGGACGCCGTTGTTGTTCGCGACGAGCTGGTCGTGCAGGTCCTCCACCTTCACGTACCAGGCGTCGATCGCGCGGTAGATGAGCGGTGTGTCGGTACGGTCGCAGAACGGGTAGGAGTGGGTGATCGTCGCCTGGTGGACGAGCCGGTCCTCGGCCTTCAGGCGCTTGATGATGTCCTTGTCGCAGTCCTTGCAGAAGCGGCCCGCGTACTCGGGCACCTGGTCGGTGAAGTTGCAGCTCGTGTCGAGGGGGTCGACGAGCGCGTGCATCCCCGCCTCCTGGCAGACGCGGAAGTCGTCCTCGCCGTAGGCGGGGGCGATGTGGACGAGGCCCGTGCCGTCGTCGGTCGTAACGTAGCCGTCGTTCAGGACGCGGAACGCGCCCTCGGCCTTTCTGTCCGCAAAATACGGGAAAATCGGCTCGTAGGAAGTCCCCTTCAGCGCGGAGCCCTTGAAGGCGGCGACGCGCTCGTACTGCTCGGCCTTCCTGAAGATGTGCGGCAGGCGGGCCTCCGCCATCACGTAGACGGGGCGCGCGTCGTCCGTGAGGTCACGCACCGCCACGTAGTCGATGTCCGCGCCCGCGCAGATCATCAGGTTCTCGGGGAGCGTCCAGGGCGTCGTCGTCCAGATGAGGAGGTAGACCGTCGGCTCCTGCGCGAGCAGGTCCTTGAGCGCATCGCTCGGGCACTCGACCTTCACGCGCACGGTGACGGTCGGATCCTGCACGTCCTTGTAGTTCGAACCTGCCTCGAAGTTCGAGAGCGGCGTCGAAAGCTTCCAGGAATACGGCATGATGCGGTGCGAGCGGTAGACGCGGCCCTGGTTCCAAAGCTGCTTGAAGACCCACCAGATCGTCTCCATGAAGTCGGGGTTCATGGTCTTGTAGTCGTGGTCGAAGTCGACCCAGCGGCCCATGCGCGTGACGGTCTTGCGCCACTCCGAGACGTACTTCAGCACCATCGAACGGCACTGCTCGTTGAACTTGTCCACGCCGAGGGCCTTGATCTCGGGCGTCCCCGAGACGCCGAGCGCGTCCTGCGCGAGCGCCTCGATGGGGAGGCCGTGCGTGTCCCAGCCGAAGCGGCGCTCCACGTACTTGCCGCGCATGGTCTGGTAGCGCGGCACGATGTCCTTGATGGTGCCGGCGAGAAGGTGGCCGTAGTGCGGCAACCCCGTCGCGAACGGAGGCCCGTCGTAGAACGTATAGCGGTCCTTGCCCCGATTACGGTCGAGGGACTTCCTGAACACATCGGCCTCGGCCCAATACTTGAGCACGTCCTCCTCCATCCGAGGGAACTGGACCTTGTTCGATACCGGCTTGAACATCTCGCGCTGCTCCAATCGATTTACAAAAAACGGCGGGTAGTATAGCATAAGAAAGGCGGTCCGCCAATTGCATTGAGCGGACCGCCCGTCGTGTATCCCGCACGGCGCCTAGCGGAATTCAACCTCCGCGGGCTTCAGGCCCTTGACGGCGGCCTTCAGCACGATGGGGCCGGATGCGCCCTTGTCGCGCCGCACCACGGCGACGGCCTTGCCGAAGTAGAGCGGATGCGAATCGACCTTCGTGAACGGCTCGTGGGCACGCGGATCGGCGTTGCCGACGGCGAGGATCTTCCCCGGGCCGGTCAGCTCGAACGACACGCGGTCCTTCGCCCACGGGTCGCGCGTCCCCTTCGCGTCCATCACGTCGACCTGCACGAAGACGCACGTCTCGCCGTCGTCCGGCAGCGCCGGGGCCTCGGCGGTGAGCTTCACCGCGACGGGCTTTCCGGCCGTGCGCATCACGGCCTCGCCGATCGCCTTCCCCTCCTTGTAGGCGACGGCCTTCAGTTCGCCCGGACGGTAGGGCACGTCGAACCAGCGCAGACGGTAGCGGTCGCACACGTCGTAGTAGGGGTTGAGCCGGAACGCCTCCGCGCAGTCGCTCACGACGACCTCGCGGATGGACGGCCAGGTCCCCTCCCGGAGGTCGTCGAAGACGACGCGCACGAACCGGGCGCGCACCGTCTTGTCGGCGACGGGCTTCTGCTCCGCGCCGAGCGCCTTCTTCGCGAAGTCGCGCCAGGTCTTGCCGTCGTCGGAGACGCGGACCGTCCAGGCGTAGCTGCCGTCCGCCTGCTCGCCCGAGACGAGGACGGTGCGGAACGCGCGCACGTCGCCGAGGTCGACCTGCCACCAGGCGCCCCTCTGGGGCCCGCTCGCGCACCAGCGCGTGCCGTTTTCGCCATCGACCGCGTGGGACGGGGCGTTGACCCGCTCGCCGCGCCGCTCGACGCTGCTCGCGTCCACGGGCTTGCCCGCCGCGAGGTTCATGGGGCGCTGCACCACGCCCTTCCGCCGGCGGCCGAGCGAGGTTCCGTTCAGGAACAGCTCGGCCTCGTCGCCGTCCGTGTAGACGTAGACGGGGACGGTGGCGGGCGCGCCGGCCTTGGACGCGGGATCGGGCCAGTTCCAGTGCGGGGTGATCTGGACCGTGTGGTCCTTCTTGTTCCAGTGCGAACGGTAGATCCAGTAGCGTGCCTTCGGAAGGCCCATCAGGTCCGCAATGCCGAAGTAGGAACTGCGCGCGAGTTCGCTCTTCTTGAGGTTCTTCATCATCGGGAACTGCTTGTCCTGCACGTAGGGCGTCGGCTCGCCGAGGTAGTCGATGCCCGTCCAGACGAACTCGCCCGCGCAGTAGCGGTCCTCCTCCATGCGCGCGAACTCGACGTCCGGGATGTCGCTCCACGGCGCGGCGTTGTGCTCGTAGGAGCCCACCTCGCGCCGCGCGACGGCGTAGTCCGTCTTCGACGAAGCCGGCGGCTGCTCGAAGAAGCCGCTGCTGCTGAGCGCGCTCGCGCTCTCGGAGTAGACGACGGGCTTGTCGGGATTGTGCGCCTTGACCTTGCGGTACTGCGCGCCGTAGTTCCAGCCCGTCAGGTCCAGCTCCGCGAACATGCCCGTGTCGACGGCCACGCCGTGGCAGCAGCCGATGCCGACGGGGCGCGTCGGGTCAATCTCGCGGATCGCGGTGCGGAAGAGGCGGAAGCGTTCGGCGCTCATGCCGTTCTGGACCTTCGGGTCCTTTCCGTGCCACCCCCAGCCGTTCGGCGTGATCTCGTTGCCGATCGACCACACGACGACGCTCGGGTGGTTGCGGTCGCGGCGCGCGAACGCGCGCAGGTTCTCCGCCACGTAGTCCTCCAGGTTCTCGTCCTTCCGACGGCCGCTCGTGCCGTCCCACTTGTCGAAGCATTCGTTCCAGACGACGATGCCGAGCTCGTCGCAGAGGTCCAGCACCTGCGGGTCGCAGGCGTTGTGGCTCGTGCGGAGGGCGTTCGCGCCCATGTCCTTCATGACCATCAGCTGGCGGCGCATGACGCTGCGGTTGAAGGCCATGCCAAGGGGGCCCATGTCCGAATGGAGGTCGACGCCGTTGAGCTGCACGCGCCGTCCGTTCAGGTGGAAGCCGTCGTCCGCCGTGAACTCCGCCGTGCGGATGCCGAAGCGCACCGTCTCGGCGTCCAGCGTCCCCTTCGCCCGCACACCGATCTTCGCCGTGTAGAGCGCGGGGTTCTCGACGTCCCAGAGGTGCGGGTTCGCCACCTCCAGGTCGAAGACGAACGCGGCCCGGCCCTTCGCCTCGATCCGCTTCGCTCCGCCCGCCTTCGCGTCCGCGCCTTCGAGGCACACGCCCGCATCCACCGAAACGGCCCTGTCGAGGCGGTTCGTGACCTCAAACGCCACGCGCACGCTCGCGCTTTCCCGCGCGACGCCCGGCGTCGTCACGAACGCCGTCCCCGGGGCGACGTGGACCGCCGGCGCCGCGACGAGCCGCACGGCCCGGTAGATGCCCGCGCCCGGATACCAGCGCGAATGGTGGTCGCGCGTGTCGGCGCGCACGGCAAGGACGTTCTCCCCTTCCCGCACGAACGGCGCCACGTCCACGCGGAAGCCCATGTAGCCGTAGTTCCACCCACCCGCGTAGGAGCCGTTCACGTAGACCTCCGGACGCGCCATCACGCCGTCGAACTCCAGCCAGAGCGCGCCGCCCGCCTGCACGTCGCGGGCCGTCTCCGCCGCGACCGCGAACGTGCGGCGG
>OIZT01000305.1_pt1 | contig 32711 bp, 25 predicted proteins | sample 1588611 | NCBI WGS metagenome assembly OIZT01 (sample SAMN03283278) | human gut metagenome | biome: human-associated habitat; material: feces | host: Homo sapiens | place: Peru | collected 2012
CGACAAGGGCGCGGCCTACCGCGTCACGAACAGGTGCGCGTTCAGGATGGAGTGCCAGAGGCGCGACATCTGCGCGCACTGCCTCTACGACGGGAAGAGGCAGTGCAGGTTCTGCCGCCAGTGCAACCCGCACTGCCCCGCGTTCGTGGAGCAGAGGTGCGGGAGGCTCGAGAGGCCCCCGTTCGTCTGCAACGGATGCGCAGAGGAGCGCAGATGCGTCCTGAGGAAGCGCTACTACCTCCACGCGAAGGCGCAGGAGTCCTACGAGACCATCCTCTCCGAGTCCCGCACCGGCGCGAACATCACCGAGGGCGAGCTGCGCATGTGCGACGGCCTGCTGCGCGACCTCACCGCGAAGGGGCAGTCCATCCACGCGGCGATGGCCAACAACCCCGACCGCTTCGTGTTCTCGCTCAAGACGGCCTACCGGTACGTGAACGCGGGGCTGCTCTCGACGAAGCGCGGGGACCTGCCGCGCGCCTGCGCGCTCAAGCCGCGCAAGGGCAAGGGCGTCGAGCACAGGGTGGACAGGACGTGCCGCGTCGGCAGGACGTGGGAAGACTACCTGAAGTTCGTCGGGGAGCATCCCGGGGTGCGCGTCGTGGAGATGGACACCGTCGAGGGCGCCAGGGGCGGGAAGGTCCTGCTGACGCTCCTCTTCAACCCCTTCAACTTCATGCTGGCGTTCCTCGTCGACGCGAAGACGAGCGAGTGCGTGCTGGAGGTGTTCGAGGCCGTCGTCGACACCCTGAAGGAGCGCTACGGGGAGGACGGCTGGCGAGAGGTGTTCGCGCGCCTCTTCCCGGTCATCCTCACGGACAACGGCACGGAGTTCTCCAACCCCGCCCGGATCGAGTTCGACGCCGACGGCGGCAGGCTCACTTCCGTGTTCTACTGCAACGCCTACGCCTCCTGCCAGAAGGCGCACGTCGAGCGCAACCACGAGTTCATCCGCCTCGTCCTCCCGAAGGGCACGTCCTACACGGAGCCGGCGCCGTTCGACGGCCTCACGCAGAGCGGCGTCTCGCTGATGATGTCGCACGTCAACTCCTACGTCCGCAGGGGCCTCGGGAACAAGACCCCCTACGACCTCTTCGCGAGGGAGTACGGGGAGGACGTCGCCGCCCTCTTCGGGATATCCCGCATAGCGGCGAACGACGTCACGCTCAAGCCGTCGCTGCTGGGCATCGAGGTCAAGGTCAGGGAGAGCGTCTCGCGGAAGGACTGCGAAACGCCGGCGAAGAGGTAGCGGACAGGCATAGGCACACCTCCTGAACGGGCGGTGGCGACCAGTCGCATCTACCTGTTCCGAAAAAACACGGTGCGCCTGGGCTGGGGGAACTCTGCCCAGAAACGGCCTCGCGGCGGGCAGAACCGACGTCCCGGACGGCGCGGGAGGCGGTCTTGGGAACAACTCAATGCACATTCGGAACAACTCAATGCGACCATGTGCCATCAAGGCACAGATTTAGTCGCATTTACTCTGACAAGTCACCATTAAAATTCCCCCTTGTCAGCAACACCAGGATATGATATCATATTCACAATATTGAACCAATAGTCGTGCTTGCCGTAAGGCAATGGCGGCAAACGTTTGACAAGAAACCGTTCGAACCCTCTTGCGGTGCGCACACACCTTATAGTATAATACGATTATATAAGGGCAAATTGTCGACACACTATGGCTAGACCGAAGAAAACAGATGGCGGTTCGCGCCACGGAAAGCACGCTCCCGGCTTGTTTAGGGTATCGTTGTACCTTTCAGCCGAGGAGAAGGCCATCGCCATCTTGACTGCGGAACGCCAGAACAAGACTCTTTCAGACGTTCTGCGAAGCGGCATAGTGTGTGAAGCGACGCATTCTGGTGTGATGAAGAACGGAGTTATCGTTGAGAAGTTTCGCGCTCGAATAAGCGCCTACAGGCAAGTACTCGAAGCGGAGGCCCGAACCAAAAGGAGTACCGAAAAATGAGCAAAGTCGAAGAGATAATCGCAATCGTAGAAAAAGAGTCCCCCGGATTGCTGGATGGCATATCGCTGGAGGACGGCATAACCAAGGAGAGCCTTGTGAGCAAAGTACTTGCGCTTTCTCATGGCCAAATGGTGCGCACACACCAAAACCATGATGACGCACATTATTATGGAAAGTGAAAGATTAAAACTGGGTATGCACATGGCTCAACCTATCATAAAGCCGGACAGTAGTGGCACTCCACAAATGATACACAACCCATTGTGCATGGTTGAGTCAACTACATACCCAGTAGATTAAAGCCAATAATGAGGAAAGGAAGTGACAATGAAGTCAAGTTGCATTTGTAATGACAATCGTTCATGGCATGGTACCAAGCGCTATGAAGGTGATCATGATTTAGTTGCTCTCTATTCGAGGAGTAGGAAAAATTATTCATGCTGAAAGCTGAAAGGAGGTGAGAAATCATGAGACTTGAAGTGTTAGAGCATGGCAACACACTATCTGTTTGCGACTTCTTCTTGACGTATGAAGTTTCTGCGGTAGGATGTTGTTGTCAAGGATGTTCTGGAGACTTGATGTTTGGGTCAGGTTGCTAGTTCATTATGAATCGCAGTTGTTCCTTCGGCTTTGTAGGCCGAAGGAACATGGAGGTAAAAATGGAGTGGTCTAGGTACAATCACCTTTTTAAATCGTCAAAGTATGGTAATTTGCTATACAACACGCTTACTCAAGCTTTGGTACGGATTCCAGATACGAGTTTAAATACTATAAATCAGATACGTGAAAATCCGAATCTAGTTGAGACGAGTAAAGAATATCAGTGTCTTATAGATGGCCGTTTTATTATAAATTCAAACAACGATGAATTGGCGTGTCATGTAAATCGGGTACTTAAGAATCGATATAATCCAACTGCAATGAGTTTAACCATTGCTGTTACAAGAGCGTGCAATTTTAATTGTGTATACTGTTATGAGGATGATAGGGCATCCATTCACATGAATGACTCTGTTGAAGCAGATGTAATAGCTTTTGTAAAGCGGAATCCGCATTTGAAAAGTCTATTTGTCGTTTGGTATGGAGGTGAACCGCTTTTGAATTTCGATTCTGTGGAACGTCTTAGCAAAGCATTTATTGCGTTGGGGGTTGAGTATAATGCTTTTATAGTGTCCAATGGCTATCTTTTGTCAGAAGAAATTATTAATAAATTAGAGGATTTGCATGTAGGCGGTATGCAAATTACCTTGGATGGGCTTGAAGAATATCATGACTCTCGCAGAATGTTAAAAGGCGGAGGTTCGACCTTCGCAGTCATCATGAAGAACATTGAAGCTCTATTAACAAAGTGTAAAAAGATAAGGCTTGACATTAGGACAAATATAGACAAACGAAACGCCGAGCAGTATGGTGAGTTTTATAAGAAGATTCGGGCGAGATTCCCATGTCCAAATGTACGAGTCTACACTGGATTCTCGCATGATCTGCTTGGATCTGGGTGTGTGCCATCAGGCATTGAGCTAACAACCGCGAATGACCGCGCAGACTTTTTCATAAAGAACTTTGATAAAAATAGACTGCCAATAGTCGATTTTTCATTCCATACTCAATTGACAACGTGTATCGCCAATAATCTGACGGGCTTTGTTATTGGGCCGCAGGGAGAGGTGTATAAATGTTGGACGGTTATTGGGAATGAGAAAGAAGTTATTGGTAATGTTTGTGAACCGGATAAATTTGATCAGTTGAAAATCGCTAGGTATATGGTGGGAGCTGATTATTTGTTCGACGAGAAATGCAGGGAATGTTATTGCTTGCCAATATGTACAGGAGGTTGTCCATTGGCTCGAATTCGATCAACGTATGAGGGGTGTAGGATTGATTTTTGTAGTGTAGCGAAACAGAACCTTGAATCGTATGTGGAACACTTCCTTGAACAGAAGTTCTGCGGAGACAAGGGATATGGGGATTGATTGCAAAGACGTCGAATAAGGAAGAAGAGGACATGAAGTGTATCTCCAGAGAAATTGCAGAATACATTTACAAGGTCAAGTTGGGTGATGAGACTATCGTTTATGCCCCTATTTTACACACGGCCAAGTTGACTACCTCTGGTATAAGAGGCGTTGACAGCGACATCCCTGTCGAAGAGCTAAGTGCAAACTCTCGCGAGCTTGTTAAAAATGGCGGTGCGCATATCTTGCGCCCCGTAAGATCGCCATGTGACATTGACAATATGGTCATACTCCCTAACTACAAATGTAACTTCAGTTGTAGTTATTGCTATGCGGCCAAAGGCCGCTCTAATGAGGAGATGGATGTCAAAACGCTTGATTCCGCTATGGATTGGTTCTTGGATAAGAATCGAATTCCTGAGAATGATTTGTATATATTCATTGTTGGCGGAGGAGAGCCTTTGATGTCGTGGCGTGTCGTACAGGAGGTTGTTGGGAAGGTCTCTGAAGCCAAGACAACTCGGAGGCGGAAGATTTCTGTCGCTATGACGACCAACGGATCATTGATTACAGATGAACGCGCCAGATTCCTTGCCGATTCGGACATAATGGTCAATGTATCATTTGAAGTGATACCAGAGGTCCAGAATCGTCAACGCGGCATGTACGATGAAGTTGTGCGTGGCATTGAGATCCTTCAACGAGCAGGGGCAAGGTTTGCTATTCGAGCGACAGTGTCGCCACTGAACGTGGATCGCATGCCGGAGATGGTTGACGTTGTATTACATAGGTTTCCTCGCGTGAGACGCTTAAACCTGGAGGCGATACTTGCTGGCAAGGAAGTGTTCGGCTCCGCAGATTCGCTACGTAATTTTCTGGAAAGATTCAGAGATGGTTTTGCCGAAGCTCGTATGAGGGGAAACAACAACGGATTGAAAGTAATATCGGCAGCGGCCCGTATGGATTTGACAATGTTCAAAGAACGGTTTTGCCAAGGAGATTTATGCTTGACTCCGCGTGGGGACGTCTCAATATGCCGTCGCTTTTCATCGCCGAATGAAGAGAACTTTCATCATACGGTGTTTGGTCATGTTGAGAATGGTCATCTGGAGGTTGATGAAGAGGAATACCATCGGGCATTGGAGTTTTCCCTCGCTGATAGAAGACGATGTCGAGAATGCTTCTTGAGATGGCACTGTGGCGGACTTTGCCTCTCACAGCAAACGATGTTTCCCCCAGACTACTATGATATCTTATGTGACTTTGCACGCGAAGAGGGCTTTGGGTGTTTGAAACGATGTGCAGCAAGTGGAGGTATTCAACAGGGTGTGCCAGCCCTTTCAGAACAACAGTCCGAAATGGCACGGTCGGGCAAACGAAACAAGGAAGTACAATGAATCAGAAAATCGAGACAATGGCGGATGCCGTAATCTCAATGGTCGAGGCGTCTGTCCAGAACACCTCTGTTACGGGAGGTAGTTGCGGCCCGTGGTGCAGCGATGCTCACGAATGTACTCCACTATCAGAGGTCTGACAGCTATCAGACCTTGCTAAAAAACCGACGGCCTCTCCGTGGCGAACGCCGAAGGAGAGTGCCGTATGGCTGAAAGGATGGATATGCCGTACGATATTCCAGAGAATGGACATCTAACGCTCATTTTCAAGCCGACTTACGCATGTAACCTCGCCTGCCCATATTGCTATAACGAGGGATGGCGTGACTCGGTGAATGATCGGATGGGCATAGGGGAAGCAAAGCAAGCATTCTCTTGGGTCTGCGATTTCTGTCGAATGAGGGGGACCAAGGGAATCAAAGTGATATGGCATGGGGGCGAACCACTGCTAATGGGGGCTTCATTTTTTCGAGAGGTCATAGACTTCTATCAAGATATTTTCACCAATGCTGGCATAGATGTGAAGAATGTCATTCAGACAAATACAACGCTTCTGAATGAGGAGTTCATCAGTATTTTCCACGAGTATTTTGGATCATCCATCGGATTTAGTTTTGACTACCAGTCGGGATGTAGGATCTTTCCTGATGGTAGGGATGCATCCAACATGATACTTGAGAAGATCCTATGGACAAAGTCTAAAGGTATTGATGCCGGAGCCATTATGGTCTGTAACAAGCGGAATGTCGGAAAGATGGACGAACTGTTTTCGTTCATGGCGGAGCGCGACATACCGTTCAAGTTCTCCCGGCCATTTCTTCCATATAAGCCTTCTGATCGGGCATCGGCATGCATTCAGGAAGTAACCGATGCGGAGTATGTCGAGTGTGTCTGCCGTTTGATAGAGATTGCATTACAACAGAAAGTGCCAAGATTGGCGCGGCTATGTACGACGGCGCAAGATTACATTGCCGCATTCCTGCTCAACAAGATATCGGCATGTGCTCAGATGGGAACCTGTTCAATGTCCCACCTCAGTATTGGGCCTCGTGGCGACATCTACCCATGCGGTCGTTTTACGGACAATGCATTCCGAGCCGGCAACTATTTGACAGACAGCGGTGAAAAGGTAATGAAGAACCTCGTTGAACTGTCACGCAAATACGAGGGCGCTGATGACAATTGTCAGAAATGCAAATTTATTAGACTTTGTAAGGGTGGGTGTACCCTGCTGCGAGTGATTGGTTGCCATGAAGCGGAGTGTTGGGTCAACCAAAGTATTTGGGAATACATATCGTCAAGAATGTCTGAGCTTGGACTTGCTCGTGGGTCGCTCGCCGGATGCATCAAAGAAGACGTAGCGGAGATGGTCCATAGGGCGATGTCAAAGTGAGGTAACAGTATGTTGAGCATTCTCTTAGTCACGACGCATAGATGCAATCTTCGTTGCAAGTATTGCTACGAGGCTGTGTCGCATGGCGGTGCGGACATGACGATTGAGGATGCTCGAAGCGCATTTATTTGGACGGGACGACTCGCCGAGTTGCGAAAGGATGGTGAAATACTGTTCATGTGGTTCGGCGGAGAGCCGTTTGCCGTTGGAATGCGGCGAATAGGCGAGTTGCTGCAAATTCAGCATGAGATTTTTGCACACTCCACGATTAAGGTTCGTAATGTTGTACAAACGAATTTGGCGCAGTGGGATGATGAACTCATACCAATAATTAAAAGGCATTTTGATAATTCAATCAGCGTATCGCTGGATTTCAACCCTCAGTTTAGGTTGTTCCCCTATGGCAAACCATCTAAAAGCATAGTCTTGGAGAATGTCGCAAAACTAAAGGTGGCGGGTGTTAGGGTCGGTCTGATTGGAACATTGACTAGAGCTGATATCGGGCGTGAGCGCGAAATATATGCTTTCTACAAGACGATGAATTGTCCGTTCCGTCTGAATCGGGCGCATAGACCTGAAAATGTCGCAACGACCGGCTTGGAGTTTATGTCTGTCGGTGAATTTGATGAATTTGTAATTGCCATATTCAAGATACTCGTGTCAGAGGTACCGCCGCGTGCGCCCTTCATAAATTATTACGATATAGTTCATGCACTGAGGAATGGTATGCACATGGGATGTCGGCTTGCACCGGAAGAAGGGATTAACTTTACGATTGAACCGGATGGTGTGATTTCAGATTGGTGTCGGTTTGGAGGGCCTCTCGGTTCGTACCGTAATTTGGAGTCTTGTACAGGCTTTTGCGTCAAAGGGTGGTACAGGGAGCAACCTGGATCTTGCTCTGCTTGCAATTATTACAATGTATTATGCAACGGGGCGTGCGAGTACGAGAAGGACAGGTCATGCGAAGAGTCAAATTGCGGTTTCCGGACGGAACGGACGCGACGTCAGCTTGATTTTGTGAGACAGCATTTGGATTCGTATGGCATTCGGCATTGCTTGAGCGCCGGCAGAGGGGGAGTAGTACCGTGACTTTTGCAAAACAATATAAGGCCGCAACACCAACGGGAACCGTTCAACGTATCAAGCGATTGTTGGCGGGGGTCGGAATCAAGGTGAAAGAAGAAACCCGGTCATTGAAAGACCTCGTTTATTCAACTAGAATTACCATAACAAACGGACTCATAGAGGGACTTGGGCTTGGGTCAAACGGCAAGGGCGTATCACCAGAGTATGCGTTGGCCAGCGGCTATGCCGAACTGATGGAGCGATTGCAGACTCGCTTGCTTTACGATGATATGCTGATGTTGCCGCCTTCGGCAACGAAGAAATTTCTCGGCAAGTCGTTCTTCCGTTGCGCTCCCGAAGAGGTGTTGCGCAAGGCAGACTGGGGTTTCTTCCCCAAGCAGGGGAAAGGCGTTGACAATCTCCATGTTGGACGGACTGCATACGCAAACATGCTTGCCGTGCGCACTGGAAGGATGGAAATGGTCCCATTGGAGTTGATGCGGTATATGACCGGCTCTACAGGGGCGTGTGCTGGAAACACGAAAGAAGAGGCGCTCGTTCAGGGGATGTGTGAAATCCTTGAGAGACACGCGCTGCAAAAAGTGTTTACGACGAAAGGAAAAGGAATCCCTACCATCCCATTGAAAGCGTTTGGGAAGTCGCCTGCGTTGGATCGGTTGGTCGATTTGGCGCGAGAGCAAGGATTGAAGTTCGCTGTCAAGGATTGTTCTTTCGAAACGGGAATGCCCATCCTTGGGCTGTTGGTTTGGAATGATGCGTCGTACCAGTTCAGGCTTGGGGTCGCCTCTTCCCCTGACGTAGCACTTTCGCGGTGTTTCACGGAAATATTCCAGGGGTACACTGGCAATGAGTGTCTTCTCCCCAAAGATCCAAAACTGATGATTGCATCGTCGAATAATTATCAACGCGCAAAGGTTAATGGAACAGGGCATCTGCCTATCGGGATTTTTGCAGAGGTGAAAGGCGGGACATTAGACAATTTTCATGCGTTTGATGCCAAGGACATTGCTGGCGACTATGAAGTCTTGACGAACGCTTTGTTATCTGCCGGGTATGATATCTATGTTCGTGATTGTTCGTTTTTAGGATTCCCTGCTTACTACATCTACATTCCGGGTCTTTCAGACATTTATCCGCAACTGTTGGATTTCCAGGGACGAATCGATAGGTGCATGCGGGTTATTCATCGTGCGAGTACGCACTTTCTTCCATCTTACAATTCCGCATATCTGCCCTGGAAATATCCGATAGCGTTGTTTGCTTTCGCTCAATCGGCGAGGAAGCGTGATTACAATTCCGCTCAAAGACATTTTAGGACATTGCTCGGCCATCAATTGCCTAAAACAGCTTACAATGAAGCGGTCATGGAATTCATCAGGCTTCGGGCGGACTCAAGACGCATCGGATATATCAAGAAAGAAATTGGTAAGCACTGGGGAGAACCGATTGCGGAACGGGTACTGTCCGAGTTTGGCCCTAAAGCCGATGTCTCCGCAATCTTCCGTTTACCGACGTGTTTCAACTGCGACAATTGTCCGACCCGATCAAGGTGTGCGCTTGGCGATCTGTCGAAATTGGATGCTGTCATTCGGCGTAAAAATTGCGAGTTTTCTCGTTTGATGGCATGCGGATCAACAAAGAAAGGAAAACAATGAAAAAGAATGCGAAAAAATGTTCACGGCTATTGCGCTACTGGGCGCTACTATGTCGTTGATGGCGGCACCAACCCGTACAGGGGCGTCATCGCAAGACGAAAATCAGCCGTTGGAGTCCCCTCTGGGAATTGGTTTGCTGCCGCCTTTGGCACAATACCCGGAACAGGCGTGGAGTGTGACAGGATTTAGGTTCAATCTTCTCGCAGGACATCACTGCGACGTCTTTGCGCTTGATATCGGAACGTTCGTCAACATTGCGGACGGCGATATGTTTGGCCTTGAGGTTGCAGGAATTTACAATCAGATAGGATCCTCCAGCGGCTCTCTTCAGATTGCAGGTCTGGCAAATACATGCAGTGGAACTTTCGGTGGTGTTCAAATCGCCGGAATACTTAACCCTAACTGTCGCAGTTGAAGCCGCCCAAAGGCGGCTTCAACTGCGACAGTTAGGGTAACTCAATAGGCGGATATGGTTTCGGGGGTCAAATAGCAGGGATGAACAAGGCCGATTCCATTGACGGCGTTCAGATTGGCGTTCTCTGCAAAGCGACAGGAAAAATCACGGGAGGACAAGTCGGCGTGCTCAATCAGGCAAGAGAAATGCTCGGAGTGCAAATTGGGGTCGTGAATGTTGCGGACAACATGACCGGTGTTCAACTTGGCGTGGTCAATGTAATTAACAACAGCCATTGGGGGTTGGTTTCTGTCCACTGATGAACATGAATTTCTAGGCAGACAGAAGATGTGGGCAAAGGATATGTAGTTGCCATGGAACGATTGACAGATAATTTTGGAACGGCAAGATGGGCGGAGGAGCCTGATTTGCGGCGGGAAGGACTTTTCCCGTTGGCGTTGACCGACTATGTGAAGCGGTCGTTGCCGGATGCGCAGCAACAGTGGGTACGTGCCAACAAGCGAGCAGCGGCGTTCCTTTTGGGCAAGATGGCAGATCCCAAGCAATTGCTTTTACCGATTCGGCAGAATCGTGAAAGTGCGATGGAGAGCATGTTTTCAAGCCTTGGAAGTCTCTTCACCAAGCACCGAGATGAATATCTTGCGTGGAATGGTGACGGACACATTATCACTATCGCGCCTACGCGCTCTGGCAAGGGTGTCGGACTCGTCGTGCCGAATCTAATCCATTATCCTGGATCGGTCATCGTGGTCGATCCAAAGGGGGAGAACTACGCGATTACAGCGCGCCACCGCGAAGAGTACATGAACTTCGATGTCATCCGTTTGGATCCCTTTGGGGTCATGGGCGAGGGAACGGACTACATCAACCCGTTGGAGGGACTTGTCAAAGGACGTCCAGAAACATACTTGGATCAGAATCCGATGCTGCTTGATGAGCTGTCGGCGATTGCCGATGCTATGGTTGTACGTCCGGGGGACGAGAAAGACCCGCATTGGAACGACAAGGCGCGGATGATGATAAAGGCATTGTTGCTTGCCGTCCTCTGCAACATGGGGCCGAATCGACGTCATGATCTTGGAGAGGTGCGGGCAATCTTGGAGACGGAAAAACTTGGCGCGTTCTTCAAGAAGATGATGGAGAACAAGACGGCCGTTCGCGGCAAGCTCGCTGCACTCGGTTCTGAATGTAATCAGATGGGCGACAATGAATTCTATAGCGTTGTGTCGTCGGTAATGAAGCACACGGAATTCTTGGAGTCGCCCTTGATGCAAAAGGCTTTCGGGGTCAATAATCACGATGGCAATGGATATGATGTGCGTTTCCTGAAGTCGAGCGGGAGTGCTTCCGTTTACATCATTATACCTCCGCAATATCTGGCCAGTTATTCGCGGGCAATTCGCGTGTGGGTGACATGCGCGATGAACGCGATGACGCGCACTCCCGGCAAGACGGTCGACGGATGCCCTGTGCTGTTCATGCTGGACGAGATGGCCCAGCTTGGCACGTTGGATTGCCTGAAGCAAGCGGTGAGCCTCCTCGCTGGATACGGCATGACCTTGTGGATGGTATGGCAGGATCTCGCGCAAATCAAGTCCCTTTACAAAGACTGCTGGTCTACGTTCCTTGCAAATGCAAAGGTTCAGCAATACTTCGGCATCAACGACCATGACACGGCGGAATATGTGTCTAAGATGCTTGGCAAGGCTACAATCCCCGTTGAAACTATGTCTGGCACGACTTCAAGTTCCGGAAAAATGACGGAGTTGTTCAACACGAAGACGAGTGGAATCACACGAACGCATGCGGAAAAGGAAAGGGAACTTCTGATGCCGGATGAAGTTCGCCGTTTGGATCGCGAGACGACGCTTCTTTTCGTGCAAGGATGTCCGCCAATCGTATCGAAACGGATCACGTATTTCAACGACCCCAATTTCTCGAAGTACGCGTCGTCAAATCCGTATTTCTCAGACTTCTCGACAAAGAAAGGTATATCGCAATGACATCCGAGCAGCAAAAGGCTACTGACAATTATCGCTCTGCGATAGAAAAGAGCGTTGAAAACGACGAGCAGATCGGACGTTATGGGAACAGTCCCAACTGGAACAAAACCGAGGCGGAACGACTACAGGAACGTGGGCGGCAGCTTGACGAGAACGAGGCTGCGGCAAAGGCTGAATATGAGCGGCTGGGGTGCGACAAGGAAACCGGCCATGACGCCGAGTCCTTTCGTCATGATGTCATTTCAAAGAAAACGGAGCGCGAATACCCGTCCCATGATGGGGAAAATGACCACGACGCCGATCACGATCATGATGAACCAGACCATAACAATGGCAGCCGGTCGCCGTCGCACGACCGAGATATGGACAGGTGAGGAGGAATTATGTCTAGAGAACGTGTAGAACAGGCAGAGCGTATCAAGGCGCATTATAAGGAAGAACTCGACCGGAAACAGGACGAGCTCGAGGCGCATAAGAACTTCAGGGATGGGCAGCCATCGACTCAAAGTGAAATAGATGAACATATCCGCAAACGGCAGCAGCTTGAGGCGCAAGTTGCCAAGGCCGAGCAGCAATACAAGGAGGCGCAAGCCCAGTACGAGGCGGAGAAAGCACAGCAGGAACAGGTTGAAGCGGAACAACGCAGGGCAGAGGAGGAAATGAATCGGAACGGGTATGGCTCCAACCAAGATCAGGAAAGCCGCGAGGAACAAGAGCAGAGGGCGAACGAAGAACGCTGGCGTCAGGCCGAGGAGGAAAGACAGAGAGAACGTGTCCGCTACCAGGCAGAACAGGCCAAGCACGAATCTCCGTCCCATGACCGTGACAACAATCATGATTCCGACCATGACCATGATGAGCCAGATCATGACAACGGTGGTCGGTCTCCGTCGCATGACTGGGACAGGGATAGGTGAACAAAAAGTCTTTAACCGAACAAAGAGAAACAAGATGAGTGAAAACAATGTTGTAGATGTCGTTGGCGATGCCGCCGTAACGGGCACCGCTGCTTTAGGGCAGGATGCGGCAACTCCTTTAGAAGACAAACAGGAGTCCAAGACACTTGGAGCAGATGTGGCGTCATCGACGCCAATAGAAGAGGCTGCAAAACCAGAAGAGGGCGAGGTTCAGGTAACACCTGAAGCAGATGCATCGGAGCATGAAGAATCTGCTGGTGATAAGCCAGCCGAACCGAGCGGGGATTTGAGCGCTGATGCAGATCCGTCGCCCACATCGGAGCCTGCTCCGGAGCCTATCGTAGATACAAGACTCGATGATGTGTTGCGTAAACTTTCAGCCATTGAATCTAAGCTTGATACGGTGTCGCTTACACTCGATATCCTTGCTAGACAAAAAGAAGATAACATAACACGGCTTAATGCTGAGTTGGATAAATTCAAGGCCGATATGAGGTTCGATATCAAGAAGTCCTTGATAAGTGATGTTATTGACGAGGTTAACCTCATGTCGAAGGAATACAGGTCTCTTAAAGAGAAAAGTACTGAATCGATAGACCCGGCACAGATTCTAGAGGATTTCAGGCTCTTTGCAGAAGAAGACTTTTTGGAATGCCTGGAAAGACATCAGGTTTATTCAATTAGGACGGAAGTAGGCAAGCCATTTGACAATCTCAGGCACATCAAACGTGGCAAGGTGCCGACCGACAACCCAGAACTGGATGGGAAGGTCTGTGAGTCGATTAGCGACGGATTTGAGGCCCGTCTGCAAATGAACCCAGCTTCGGCAGAACCAGTTGTTCGTGTACTACAGCGCGAAAAGGTTTCAGTCTACAGTTTCACTCCGTCGGACACTCCGGCAACTCCGCCGGAAACGACAGTCGAAAAGTAAAAACGAAAGGAACAAGAACATGGCGAATACCGCAGAAAATACCACCGTAAAATCGGAGAAGGTTTACGGTATAGACCTAGGTACAACCTATTCGGCAATAGCGTTCACGAACGAGTCGGGCGCGCCGGAGACGATAATGAACAAAGAGGGTCTGAAGACAACACCTTCGGTTGTCTGTTTTGAGACCGAGGGAGCTGCGCCGATAGCTGGCCAAACGGCGAAATCAAAGATTGGCGATGAAGATTGTGGAGATCGAGTCATAGACTTCGTAAAAATTCACATGGGCGAAGTTCTGCGGGACGAGAACAACGCACCGCTGAAAGACGAGAATGGCAAGGAAATTCGGTGGGAGACCAAAGAGGTTTTCGGTAAGAAGTACCTGCCGCAGCAGATATCCGCCTTTGTCCTTCAGAAGCTGGTTGAAGATGCGAAACTGGCCGGGCACGATGTTAAGAAGGTCGTCATAACCTGCCCCGCCTATTTCAGCGCCCCGCAGCGCGAGGCGACAAAACAGGCCGGAATAATCGCGGGGCTGGATGTTGTCGACATAATTGACGAGCCCGTGGCTGCGGCACTGTTCTATGGTCTAACGAAGAATACAGACGATTCCGCCTCAAAGGATATTATTGTTTATGATCTTGGGGGTGGCACATTCGATGTTACGGTGCTTCACATCGAACAAGGCAACTTTGCGGTCAAATGTACATACGGCGACCATAATCTTGGAGGCAAGAACTGGGATGACGCCTTGGTGTCGCTTATTGTGCAGAAAGTGAAGGAGTCTGCCGGATCGGAGGCAAACCCTCTTGACGATACAGACTTTGCCAGCGAGGTGCATGGTATCGTAGAAAAGCTTAAGATTGACTTGAGCACTGCGGACACGGCAAAATTCAGATTGTTCTACGACGGAAAGCAGGTCAAGGGTTCCATCACACGTGAAGAATTTGAGCGTGAGACATCCGGATTGCTCAGCAACACCCAGAGCATGACGCAACTTGCTATCGACGATGCCGCAAAGCAGGGTATTACACAGTTTGATGAGTTCCTGCTTGTTGGAGGCTCCACAAAGATGCCCCAAGTTAAGCGCATGGTTGATGCAGAGTTCGGGAAGTATTGCAAGAAAATGCCTGAACCTCTTGATGTTGACGAGGCTGTTGCCAAAGGGGCAACGAAATACGGAGAAATCAAGCAAGTCCAGCGTGAGTTCGAGCAGAAACTTGAGGGAAAGAAGAATGAAGCTAAAAATGGCGGCACCCCTATTGACGAAAACAAACTCAAAGAGGAAGCCAAAAATGAAGTAGCCAAACAGAGAAATGTGCTGCCCGGAGAAGTCGAGAAAAACATCGCCACGACCATCTGGAAGGTCTCATCAAAGAACTATGGCATAAAACTTGCCGACGCCAAAGATCTCAATCACCTTATCGTTGAGAATCTGATATTCAAGCAGACACGTCTTCCAGTCGAGAAAGGCAACACGTACAGTCCTCAGTCGGCTGGACAGTCTTCAATCTCACTCGAGGTGTTTGAAAACGATGTCATAGGGGATGATGCTAAAGAACCGCTGGAACTCTCGCAGTGTACATCGGTTGGCAAGTTCACCATTACCGACATTCCAGCAGGGATGCCTAAGGATGCTGAGATCAATGTCAGGTTCCAACTTGGCGATAACGGTATTCTTCGTGTCCATGCCGACAGCGAGTTCGTGGGTGCGGATGGAACGAAGAAGAAGATTGATTTCAATGATGAACTTCAGGTGACCGGCATCATGTCTGAAGAGGAGATTGCCAAAGCTCGTTCTCAGATGACCGGACTTACAAGTAAGTCATAATTACCCTCATTCCTGCCGTCGGTAATTTCGCCGACGGCAGGAATATTGCAAAGGAGTTAACATGAAGCCCATAGGAATTGATCTTGGAACGACCTATTCTGCCGTAGCAACTTTGGATGCCGACAGCAAACCGATTATTCTGAAAAACGCCGAGAATGAGGATTTAACGCCATCTGTTATTTTCTTTCCGCCAAACGGGGCGGAGCCGGTTGCGGGGAAAGAGGCAAAGGATGAACAACTTTATGAGGCATCTTCCTGCGCAGCGTTCTTCAAGAGCGAGATGGGCAATCAAAACTGGGGTGTGAATTTCAACGGGAAAGATTATCCGGCTTCGATGATCTCGGCAGAATTGCTCAAGAAATTAAAGCGAGACGCAGAGAGTCGCATAGGCGAAGATATAAATGACGCAGTAATCACCATCCCTGCATACTTTCAGGACGCACAATGCAGGGCGACAAAAGAGGCGGCCGAAAATGCCGGACTTAATGTATTGCAGTTATTGCATGAGCCTGTTGCTGCTGCATTGGCTTATGGTTTGGGCAAGGCTTCTGCGGACAAAACAAGCAGAGTGACGATGGTTTATGATTTAGGCGGCGGCACTTTTGATGTCACAATCGTGAAGATTGAATTTAACGGCAAAATACCTGAATTCAGGGTCGTGGCGACCGAGGGTGATCATCACCTTGGCGGCAAAAATTGGGATGAAACCATTGCGCTCTTCATAAGAAACAGCTTTCAGGAGGAATTCGGAATTGACCCAAGTACTGATCCAAGTTTCTATCAAGACTTAGTGGTGGATTGCGAACGATATAAGAAAGAGTTGTCAGTAAGCCAGCAGGTCAATATCGTGTTGTCATACGGCGGGTACAAAGGGAAATATGTTCTCACGCGGGAGAAGTTCGAGGAGATTACTCAAGCCTTGTTTGAAAGGACAATGATGCTTTCAGATTTGGCGGTTGAGAATGCAGCGAAAGAAATTCGTTGGTTCTCGTGGAAGAAGATAGACGAGATACTGCTTGTTGGCGGTTCAACTAAGATGCCGCGTGTTGAAGCCTTCCTTCTGGAGCGCACAGGTAAGGAGCCTTTGCGTGGAGTTGATGCGGATCGAGCCGTTGCGATGGGTGCGGCCATTCTTGCAGATCAGCTCCTGAAAGCCAAATCGGAACCAGTTCGCAAAGGATTTCTGCCGGGAAGTAAACCAGCCAAAGGCAGGCTTCCGGGGATGATTCTTCGTGATGGGACGGCGCATACATTGGGAATAGTTGCTGAAAGTAAGAATCGAAATCGTTATGTCAATAGCAAGCTTCTGCCGAAGAACAGTGAGATTCCCGCCGAGTCACAGGAGATCATGCACGGTCTTGCTGTTCCCACGTCAGGGACACGAAAATCAGAACTAGATGCTTTTATGTTGCAGGGAGAAGGTGATACGCCGGCAGAGTGTGATATTCTTGGTAAATACATTTTTTCCGGCATAGAGCCTGTGCCGTCGGGCATAGCCAAGATTGCGGTAAGATGTTCGTATGATACCAGTAACATCGCACACATTTCAGCTGTGCAAAAGGAAACCGGCAAAGTGCTCCCAATGAGGGAGATTAAGGCTACGGACGCAAATCTTGCGGAATGGCGGGCGTTTCTTTCGCGGTCTCCACGAGAGAATGCACCAGATCCGGCACCAAAAGTGACAGTTGATGTTGCCCTGATAATTGACGATTCAGGAAGTATGGGTAATGTGATCGGTGATATGATGAAATTTGATCCCAATGGACACTCGATTACCGAGGCCAGAAAAGCGGCGATAAACTTCATAGGGAAACTTAATTCTCCGGAATATTCCATTGGAATTGGTTTGTTTGGGGACACAGCAAAAGTCATAGCGCCGCTCACTCAGGACCATAACCATCTTCTCCGTTGTGCAAGCAATATCTTGGCTGATAACGCAGGGACCAACGGACGACTCCCGTTAGATCTTGGGCGTGGCATATTGGCTCGTGGGCATGGGAGAAAGAAATACATCATACTGTTGACAGATGGCGTCTGGGAGCATCAAGATGATGCAATTAAGCAGTCTCAAAGATGTAAGGCGGCTGGGATTGAAGTTGTGGCAATCGGTATTGGTACTGCAGATCAAACCTTCTTGCGCCAAATAGCGACAAGTAGCGAAGGAGCGATTTATACCAATGTAGGCAATCTCAAAGAGACCTTTTCCAGAATCGCCACAAGAATTGGATGATCGAGATGAATAACGGTAAGACATCTAAGAACTATTATATCTGGCTTGATTTACCCGTGGACAAACCCGAACGGGATGTTTCACGCTTGCTGAAAAGACTTGACGAGAAGGTACGTTGTTGGAAGAGCGACAATGGCCCAGATAAAATTTTTTATATGTCAAGGGTCACTAAGGTTAGCGATGTTCAAAATGCATTAAATAGATCATTGTCTTCTCTAATTAGGCAGGCGCAGGATGAGGTCACAAAAGAATTTGAAATCATTGTTAAACTTCTTGAGAATTCAAAAGGATATATTACACCTGAAGAGCTAAAGAAGCAGGTGTTGCCAAGAGTCTCCCCACAATGGTCACTGGAAACAGTGCAGTCTGAACTTGCGGCCCGCCACATACCGATTATTGCTCTTGAACGCGACTTCTCTATTCCTCAAAAACCCGATGACTATGTCCAGTTTACCGATCACACGGTTATTGAACAGATAAAAGGACAGTTAGCACAATGGCGCGTTTGCGGTGGAACTGATAGCGAGTGTGAAAATCTTTATACATTTCTGGGTGTTGCATCGAATGAAAATTTGACAGTCTTACAGAGCAAAGCGCAAGAGCAATACAAGAAAGGACTGAGTGAGCAGGGAAACAGGCGCACTGTTAGGCAGGCTTTAGCGGGTCCAGCCAAGAATATCTTCAAGGATAAGGAAAGCCGCTTGGGGTATGATATTGCGTTAAAGTTGGATGCGGTGGGCTTCTGGAATAATATGACAATTCGTCTGTCGACACAATCAGATCGGGGCACTCCCATTATGGGACAAAATGATTATGTCCGTACTGTCGCAGAACTTGTGGGAATTGGATTGCCTGTCGATCATGCTAAATGGCTGGTGTACGACTATGTGGTAAATAAGAAAAAAGGCCAGATCGGTTCATCCATGAGTGAAGAAGATCGCAAACTTCTGGAGGAGAGTAAGACCGAAGAAGGCCAGAGGAAGGCGATAGAGGCTAAAAATAAAGCACTTGCTGAAAAACTGCGATTGGAGAAAGAACAAGCTCGACGAGAGGAAGAAGAACGGGAACGGGTTGCAGAAGCAGCGAGGCGCGAGGAGAAGGCCTTTATCGACCTTAAGAATCCAATTGTTAGCGCAAAGGCCGTGTCTACAGGAATCAGCTTATCATGGCAGCCGGTTATAGGGGCGGATGGATATTATATTATTCGGCAGACAGGACGGACACCGGTCAATGATACCGATACTGATGGTGTCACAAAGCGACTTAAGGTTGGCGACGGTGAGTGTTGGACGGATAATAATAACCTGATGTTTGGCCGTAGTTATGGTTATATTGTATATCCATGTCGAGGGGAGCGACACGGGAAGAACGGGATTGCGATACTTAAAGGAACGCCAACATCGCCTATCCTATGGATGCAGGCGGTAACGGGCTTGCGGGGAAGTGGACGTGACGACCAGATAACCTTGTGGTGGACGTTACCAAAGATCAGTTCACCTTATTCGGTTAGGTTGATTAGGCGGCATGATGGTCGAGAAGAAAACATAAAACTTAATGAGAGTGAGTATTCTGGACCGTACAGTGACAGCAATGTGACCAAGGGCGGGGCATACTCGTATTGCGTGGTAGTCAATGTCGGCGGGAAGGACGTTCCTTCTGCGGAAACATCGCTTATTGTCGCAAAAACTCCCGCAATAACTGGTGATGTCAAGAACCGTGAATTTGTGAGAAGAGGCAGATCCGTGTTTGTGACCTGGTCGTGGGTGCCAGGAGTCGATAAGGTGATCGTCTCTCATACGGATAAACCACAAGGAACGGAGTTGTCCTTGTCTTCTTTGGTTGAAGGGCGGGATTATGACATTTGCAGACGTAGTGACAATTCTCGTGATATCGAAGTCGTGTTGAGGGGTCTGCAAACATTCATAGGCATTTATCCGTACAATGAAGTAGAGGCAAGATCGGCAGAGCCTGACAGACTGTTTCTTGTAGAACAAAGACCGATTGTCGTAACCTCCAAAAAATCTTGGCTTGGTCGATGCGAGGCATTGATCTTTGAAGGGATGCAAAAAGGAGCGCATGGTGGATGGCTGCCAGAGTTCGTAATAAACGCCAGAGATGTTGAGCGCTATACCGTTGAAGAGATTGGCAGGTCTTCCGAGATTGATGCGGCTGGGCGTTACAAAGTCCCGGACAGATACCGAAAAGGCTACGAGTTCACGTTCGAGTGTAAATCGAAAACAGACAATTCTAACTATTCATTTGAAAAGAGGTAATCGCCATGAGTCTTCCCAAGAAAGTGACATGCCCGTATTGCATGGAGTCGTTTGATAATCCTGTGATCAAGCAAGAGAAGGATAAAAAGAATGGAGCCGTCAATAAAGCGGCACCACCACCAAAGATAGACATCTGCCCCAAGTGCGGGAAGCGCATTCCAAAAGATTACCTATATGGCAAGGTTAGGACGCTGTACGTCTATTTCATAGGGCCTCCGAGCGTCGGAAAGACAAGGCTTATAGGTAATATGATAATGGAGAGCGAGCGCGAATTCGGGCACAGAGGCGTGTTCAGAGAATGGACTGTTGCGCCAGATCCGGATCCCAGGGAAGATGTCAACGGGAACAAGACTCGCGATTTCTACGTACAACATGCCATGGACATAGATGGAACATCGGTAGGCAGTACGAAAGAAACGCAGATCGGCAAGTTTCCAATGGTGCTGTACAAGTTGGGGTCGTGCGGTTCTTTGCTTAGGTCGTTGGCAGATATGTCCATTCGCAAGGAAAAAGTATATCTTGCGTTTGCGGATGCAATGGGAGAGTGGTTTACCTTCAAGAAACTTCCAGCCAACACGCAGGATCCATTGTCGGGTGCGACCTCGAAAGAGCGTGAAGAGTACAGGAAAAGGTTTGCCAAGGCCAATGCCATAATCCTTGTCATTGAGCCAGGCCACATCCCTGGTTTGCACAGTTCTTTTGATAAGGATGAATACGGAGAGCCTGTTATTAGAAAAACCGACACAAACATAGAAAACATACTGGATTTCTCTCAGCTGTTGTTTGGGAGAACATTTCAGAAAGTCCCATTGGCAATTACCTTGTCCAAGTTTGACAGACTCTTTGCATCTGCCAACCCCGTAGCGCAAGAATTTCTTGGCCTTTTTAGATCCAATTCATCACGGGATTGGAATACGGCTACGGATTTTCTCCGTGATGACATTAACAAGATCACTTCGGTTAGCGAAGGTCTTAAAGCTGCTATTCTCGGCTCAAAAAACATCGAGCTTAATTCTCGAGCGAGAAAAAACATCCGCGAGATCATATCCTCTTATCCGTATACTTCGTTGTTTGCAATTTCTTCTACCGGGATGGGGGGCTTGCGCAAGACCAACAGTAGGTTGTCGCCTCTGCATGTTCTGGATCCACTTGTTTGGATTTTATGGCAGTACGGCTATCTCGGATCAAAACTTTTTATTTAAGTAAGGAGGTGTCAGATGGCAAATCAATTCGTTTATTCTTCCTCTCCGCACAACCTTGACGGGAATTCCGGCTGGGGCGTACTGACTAAGACGTCCGATCTACAGTTGGATGGCGATCAGCTTCAACAAATGCAGGGTTTCATCGTTGAACCCTATTCTGGGAATGATGCCGAGGATGTGAGTAGAAAACGTCAGTCATTCTCATTTTTCAAACTGAATGGATGCTGGTTACTGGAATGTTCAACAGCGACGGGAAAGCGTTGGTATCTCGGCGATAACCGTGGCGGAGAGTATGTCGCTCATATATATGTGTTCGATGTGCTACCAGACGGCTTCACGCCGTTTCCCTATCTGGATTCCGATTGTTTTTGGAAAGAGATCCCTCGTGAATGGAAAATGAAGGCAGGCGAAATGTCAATGATGGACTCATCTTCTACAGAAAAACGTTATCCGCCAGTCCCGCCGTTGCCTAAATGCTTGGAGCCGAATTTTCACTATAAGTTTGATAGTATTCTTGTTCGTGTACATGATGTCGCAGTCCCCGAAATAGGAAAGATACTTGAGACTGTCGCAACAAGGTTGAACAACCAGAATGATGTCCCGTGTCCCATTTTTGATGCGAATTCACCTACCTCCATTGATACGATGGCGCTTGTTTCGCAACTGTTTCCATGGGGAGATCGCACAAGACTACAATTCAGTACGTTTCTCAACAAGGATTACGCTGATCGCATACCGACCTTCAATGAACTCGCTTTCTACGGGACTGTAAAGGACGAGAATAGCGATTCAAATACAGGAGTCTTTGATAGCACGACATTCGTCTCATACAGTTATCCTTTAGGGTTCAAGTCCAAGGAAGACATAAAGGCTTTCAAAGAGGTAGTAGACGAACTTGGCGGGGAAGGAAGTTTTGAAGATGCTGCGCGGCGTTTTGTTGTCAAACGAGCAGAGGCCGAGGATTTGCCAAACTTATTGAAGTGCCATCTTCATGACGCGGAAAGGCTGGTCGCGGAGATTGACGCGCACTTTCCGGACAAGAATGCGCTATATGATGTTTTCAAGGACGTCAAGGTACTTCCAGCCAGAAAAGAAAACGATCCGGAATGGCTCAAAGCCGTAAGGGCTTTATCGGATGTTAGGATGCTTGCCATTGACCATGTGCGCAGTGATATTGGGAGACAAGCCGATTATCAAGAAGCATATGATACTCTGGCTCAATTTGACAAGACATCCGCCGAGCCAGTAGGGGTTTGGCTTAGCATCGCCGTTTTACTCCAGGAACCGTCAGAGATGGAGAACGTTGTCGAGAAACTAAGGAATCGTAAGGACTATGACAGCGCAATCAAGTCTGCTATTCTTGGTGTAATGCAAGATGCGACCGCAGATATGCCTTTGGAAGAATTCGTGGAACTGAATACGCAACCTGGAATCCAACGAGAGGTCTTGCTGCAGGGTTTAAGTGAACGGAAAAGCAAAGTTGATGAAGAGTTGACATGCTTGCAGACGGAGGCGGATAATGTGAGGTTAAAACTTCGGTTTGCAAAGCTCGGTTTGTTCTTGCTAATTTTCGTCTTATTGGCCGTGTTGGCGGGAGGCTTATGGATCATGCTTTGACTTGGAGTGCTAGCCATTGGTAAGGAACCCCCGACATGGGTGATGTGTTGATAGTGCTGATAAAGCTATTCCTACTTTTCATAGTAGGATGCTTCCTAATTGGCTTCATTGGTGGGTTGCTGAAAATTGGCTTGCAGTTGATGATAGTGTTTGCAGGGAAGGCGATTGGGTATTCATTGCCATATTTGATTATGCTTGCCCTGATCTGTGCGCCCTTTATAATCGTATGGCACTTTGGACAGCAACGCTGGCTTTTCCTTGCAATAGGCATATTAACTGCGGCTCATTTGCTTGCGATTTTTCGCCAAGTGTGCGTTAAATGGACATCATCGTGCAAGAGCCAATATGATGACAGCTTAGAACGTCTTAACGCATGCGCTGGGGCGCGTAGATCATTTTGCGGCAGCCCTACATTGTGGATGGCGGCATTAAAAGCAGTCTGCATGGCGTTCGCATGCGGAGTCCGCGATTACGAGTTCGGTTCCAGATGGGGCGTCATAAGACAGAAGTTTCCCAAAATAATCTATATTGGACACCGACTCTTCATCTTCTTGGCTATAATTGTATCGGCGCTATTATTCCTACCGTTTCCGTGTATCTTCCTTCTTGTGATACTTTTCTTGTTTGCATTGCGACTGGTTGTTGGCATTGTGCTAAACGTTATTTATTTTGTGATTCCCAGGTCTCGGGCTCCGTACTGCTCGTGTTGCAACCGGCGTAGCGAGATGGTGTGTTCGTGCGGACAAAGAACGGATATGCATCCTTCCATTAAGTTCGGGTTGTTTGTTTGGAAATGTACCTCATGCGGAAAATTGATACCAACATTCGCCTTTTTGCGGGATGCAAGGATCCGATACGAATGCCCGCATTGTGGCTCATCGGTCGGTTTTCAAACAGGCTCGCGGACATCTGGTTTTCATTGGGCATGGAAGAGACATGGATCATCTGCGGGAAATGTGTTACTGGGTAAGCTTTCAACGGTTCTGCTAGCGCCTTTTTGTTTTGTGATGAAGCTGGTGTGCTGGCCTTTTACCGCGATTCGATCTTTGTTCAAGAAATCGTCCCGTGGGGGCGCGAGTGCGCGAACAGGCTCGTCTGGTTCAAATACAAAAGCAGAAATGACGATGAAGGGTCGCCCCGTAGCACTCTGTTGTTTTGAAGATTCGGTTACCCAGGGTGTAGTGGAAAAACTGCTGCTCAGCATGTCTAAAAATCCGGGCGGGGTTCATGTGGATGTGGTCAACGCCGTTGATCCAGCAAGTAAATATAACGGTCAGCTGGGCAATGGCAATATTGTCTGTCGAATAAAGCGTGGGGTGCTGGGACGGGCATCGTCGATATTCTTACTGACGGATACTGGGAAGCGCTGTAATCTGCTGAGAAAGAACGCCGACATTGTGATGTTGTTTGTCGCGAGGGGTGTGGCAATAGAGTCGGCAACGTTGAGTTGTTCAAAGGCGGACGCTTCCAACTGGCTTTTTCAACTTGGTGATCGGATGGCCGAGATTCGGCAGTGCGGACTGATGGAATGCACCATTATGGTTCTGCCTGGCAGTGAAAACATGCCAGAGGCGTTCGGTGACGGGGAGCGCGAAGCGGAGGATTTCCTTTCGCGTGCCGATTTGTCTGACATGCTATCCCGTCTGTTCAAGCATGTCTCGTATAAGTATCTTACGCTCGAAGGAGCGGTCGGATTTTTGTTGAAATAGGAGAAGAACATGGATAAAAGATTAAGCACTGGAAGGCTGATAACAGATAGGCTAATCTCGAAGTCCCTCAAGGGCGTTGCTGCTGCGATGGCAGTTTGGGGTGGGCTTGGATATGCGTGTCATTTTATTGCGGAAAGAAGTCGAGCCGAGGAGTCCGCGATTGAAGCCAAGATAGCTGTCGCAAGGCGAGTCCTCGCCGACACCGTTGGAGAGCCGTTCGCCGGAGGCAGCGCGAACTGCCAACGGTTGCGTAGTGTTCTCGAGGGGACGGGATCAATTGTCGCCGAGGTGAATGGCTTTAGCGAGAATGTGATTGCTGAAAAGTGCGGCGAGGCGGAGAATAAAATTAAGCGAATAATGCCTAGTGCGAGGAGTGAAGCGACTACGATGCTTGGGCAACTGCGACAATTAAAGATAGACTATGCGTCATCTAGAGGGGAATCCAACCGCAGGTTTGCTGTTGTCATCGGTAAGGCAAATGATGCAATCCAGAAACGTGTTTCACTTGAGCGGAAACTGAATCAGTATAAAACAGGTCTAAAGAGCGTTATTGATAAAAGCGAGCGTGGATCTTCATATGGGGATGGAAAACAATTGCTTGGCGACATGACGTTTATGGATGTTCGTGGGATGAAGACGTCAGCTGTGATAGCCAAGGCTTGTAGTGAGGTGAAGGATTCATGGGCGGCTCTATCTGACGCCGACAAGGTTGTTGTTGATATGATAAGTCAAGTGGAAACCGCAAAGAAAGGTATAAGATCCACGGTTAATGAGCTTAATACATTCGTTGCATCTGCCGAGGAATTGCATACAAGATTCATGAACCTGCCTACCGTAAAAGCATGGGAGCATTCTGCGGAATGGTATCGAAACGAATGTCGTGTGATAGTCGGTAATGTTCGTCGATACATAAAGGGGCCGTATTTTTATGACAAGACCCTCGCAAAAGATCTGTTAGAGACGGTCTCGAAGTTGCAAGGGAAGGTAGCAGAGACGGATTCTCCCGAACCCGTGGAACTATATAGAAATCTTCAAATGAAGTACAATGAGTTTACATCGAACTGCACGTGGCGACAGGGCGTTAAACACCCGGAGGTTGCCCATGTGGTTTCCTCAAGCACACCGAACCAATGGATCGCTGAGTCAGGATGGGAATTCGTCAATCCAGGGACATCCGATCTAACTGTCAGGGTTAAATGGCCACATCCTCAGGAGTGGTATCGTAATGAATGCCGTGTGATAGGCGACAATGTCCGCCATTTCATCAATGGTCCCTACTACTATGACAGGTCGACGTCGAACTGGCTCCTGAACAAGACTTCCGAGCTTGAGGGTAAGATTGATAAAGGAGATATCGTCGAGAGTGTTGAGTTGCATAAGCGCATACAGGAGACCTATCGTGATTTTGCATCAAAGTGCACTTGGCGACAGGGAGTGGCGCATCCTCAGATTTCCCATGTAATTTCTTCAAGCACACCGAATCAATGGATGGCGGAGACGGGATGGGAGTTTGTCAATCCTGGAACGTCGGACCTTACGGTACGGCGAAAAGCGCCTACATGGGCGAGACCCAAAGAATGGTTTGAGCGTGAATGTTCTGTCTTAGAGAAGAACGTTCGCTTTTACACCTCTGGTGGATATCGATACCCACGGGGTGGGGAAGCAGGGGTCGTTAGGCAAATTCAAAATCTGCGGCAGCGCCTAAACGCGGACGATCCGGAAGGAAGTGCGCGTGCTTATTCGGAACTAAAGGATACGTATAGCACTTTTGTTAATCAATGCCAATGGACTTCTGGATTGCGGCATCCGAGATTTCCGCATGTTGTGTCGGGCATGATTGCTAATCAATGGGTCGCGGAAAATGGATGGGAGTTTGTAAATCCGGGTATTTCCGATTTTACTGTTAGGAAGAAGCCTGTACAAGTTCGATGTGATGCTTGTCGCGGGTATGGGTATGTTGTACAGAAGACTCGTTGTTATTCATGTAATGGCAGAGGGCGCGTGCCAAATCCTGCTGCACAGGTTGGTCAGGCGGTTAATGTCGTTGGTGGATTGGTTAATGCTTTTGGAGGCGGACGAAGAGGCTGTCAGGTACCACGGATCCCACAAGGTCCTTCAGAGATCCGCTGTTCATCATGCAATGGCATAGGAAATCAGCAACAGAATATCAGATGCAACAAATGCATGGGCAATGGCATGATTTATCAAAACCAAGGCTATCGATAATAACTCGCATTAATGATTGATTCCAATATGAAACAGTATTTGCCTATATTGAGAGAAAGCGTAAAGTGGCAGCCATGAAGAACCCATTTAAGACCGGTAGGCTCGTCACTGACAAATTGCTCAGTAAGGTGTCGGCGTTTTGCCTTGTCTGCATGGCAATTCTGCTTCCATTGTGCGGTGTCTATGTCGGTCTTTGGAATGGATGCAACAGGCAGAATGCGTTGGCGGAGCGGACTCGCGAAAGAGGATATAAGATACTCGAAACGGGATGTGATACTGGGCAGGGCGAAGAAGATGCGCTGAAAGAAAATCTGGGGAAAGCACTATCTCTTGCCTCTCAGCTGGAGTATCCTGAGCATGATAATCTTTTGGCGCTCTAGGAGGAATGTAAAAGGGACGTGGAATGCAAGCGAAAAGATTCACGGAAAGAAGCCCAAGAGTTGTCTGCGTCCGTGAAATCAGCCTTGGAGGCTTATCGAAAAACCAAGAATCAAGTTAAAGTCTTGAAATACTTTATAGAGGACGCCGCAAAACCAAAGTCAGAGAAGATTCTGTCAATAGACATCGATCTGCGAGAGAGGCTTTGCGAAGCAATTGCACCATTGAAATCGGAATTGAACCGCCCGTTGCCGATGAATACTGTAAGTATCGGTGAATACCTAAAGTCGTGTATAGGCCTTGTCGAAATCAACGGCCAGAAGAAGGTTCGGGAACTAGAGTCGAGAATTGATATTCCGTTTTCCGACGAGATTCGTGAAGCATCCAATTTTTGCGGTCGTAATTTCGATATTGTTTGTAATTTCGCATGCTGTACCAAAAGTATTGGCAACCCATGACTTGATGTATTTTGCAGAAATTAATAGTGCAACGATCCCGTTGTTTTTCATGGCGCTCGCTTGGTGTTGGCTTTATCGCCGCACTGGAAAGATCTGGTGTACGATGCTGTCGCATTCATTGTTCAATATTGTGAACTTCTCTTTGGCGCTGATATTCACTTGATGCTGTTTTTGACGGCGTTTATCGTGTGGCGGCAAGATTTTGACAAAACATAACCTCTTACCCTAACTGTCGCAGTTGACCCCTGAGGAGCGGCGCCAGTTGATCGTCGCGTATGCCCTGCGCAGATACGGCCTCGTCAGGAGACTGTTCCCGCCCCTCATCGGACTGCAGGCGACCCTTCCGCTCTGCTGAGCCGGAAGAACCGTGGGGGAAACGCCACCTCAACCCGCCAGCTGAAGCTGGCGAGGCGACGCCCCCCTTGACTTCAACTGCGTTTTTTAGGACTAAGAGCCGAAGGGCGAGCCGAACGACTTCTATTCGACCCCCATCGAGAAGCAGGGCGTGAACCTTGATCGAGCGTACATCGTTATCTCTTGCACAAGAACGGAGTGGACATACGATATGAAAAGAAAGCTGGCTGTCGGTTGGTTTGACAACGAATCCTTTGTCGGTTCGTGTGCGGATCATGTTTCACGGATCAAGGAGGTCTTCTTTGCGTGGCCGGGCGTGACCGCCAGTCGTCCGAGGGACGACTGGACGCCTGCGCGGCGTTCTCAGATTGTCTCGGATCTCCGCTGGGCGCGGGAGAACGGCATTGAACTTGACACGATCTTCAACGCAAACTGCTATGGGGACATCGCGATTTCCGAGACGCTCGCCGACCACGTGACGACGATGCTGAAGGAAATGGATGCCGACGGACTCTTCCCCGAACATCTGACCACGACCTCGCCGTTCATCGCCACCGTTGTCCGGCAGCGTTTCCCGTCCGTCAAGATCCGCTTCAGCATCAACATGGACATCGCCAGCGAAATCGCCCTCAAGTACGTGGACGACCTGTATGATGAATTCTATGCGGGGCGAAACGACCATCGGCGGCTCGACTATGTAAGACGCATGGGGGCCTGGGCCCGTGAACACGGAAAGATGATGGGCATCCAGGCGAACCCGGGGTGTCTGCGAAACTGTCCGTTCCACCAGTTCCACAACAACCTCCACGGCCACAACCGGATGGGGCAGTCGGCCGCCGGCGAGAAGTTCGGCTTCTCGGTCTTCCGCTGCCGGACGAATTTCGAGCGAGGCCACTACGAGGATTTCCTCCGTGCGATCTGGATACGCCCGGAGGATTTGCCGCTCTACGAACCGCATGTCGGCGTCGTCAAGCTGGCGACGCGGCGGCATCCGAATCCGGCGAGGATCGTCTCGGCATACGCGACAGGCTCATACGATGGCGACCTGGCGGAGATCATGGATCCCTGCTACACGTTCCCGATGATCATCGACAATCAACGGCTGGGCGCTTCGCCGCTTTGGCCCGAGGTCCGCGACTGCCGAGAAGCCGACAACTGTACGAACTGCGGGAAGTGCTCCGCCCTGCTGAAGTCCTGCGCCCGCGAGAGGAGCGACACCGCAGCGGGCATGACGACGGAATTCGTGCGATTCTTCAAGGGATGACGCCTGACGGCAAAGGGACGGCTTCTGTGGCGGCGGCACACAGGAAACCTCTCTTTATAGACGCCTCCACCCCGAGAGGGCCCGCTTTTGGTATAATTCGCTTTTAAACACATCTCAGTGGAGACCCAACGATGAAACGCCTCGCCCTCGCGGCCCTGACGCTTGTCGCCGTCACCTCATCCGCCGCACCCGTCGGCGAAACGGCCGCCCGCATGGCGGCACGGCGCTTCCTCTCCTCCGACGACGTCGGCGCGCGCCTCCTCTTCGGGCGCGCGCTCGACGCCCTGGAACGTCGCGGCGCGCTCTGGGTCGCGCGCCTGAAGCCCGCCGGCTACATCGTCCTCTCCGGCGACGACGCGGCCGAGCCGGTCGTCGCCTTCTCGCGCACCGCCTACGCCGAACCTCCGAGCGACTCGCCCTTCGCCGCCCTTCTCGCGACAGCGGACACCAACGTCCTCGCCGCCGTCGCGGCCGACGCCGTGCGCCCCCTCGCGGGCCTGCGGACGCCCGCCCTCGCCGCCGCCCCGGCCGAGGGCCGCCGCGCGGCGAAGTGGGCGACGCTTCTCGGCCGAACAGGCGCCGCGCGCGCCCGCACCGCGCGCGCCTGGGTCGATCCCTCGACGCTGACCGTCGAGGTCGCGCCGTTCCTGACGACGACGTGGAACCAGGTGCAGCCCTACAACGACTTCGTGCCGATCAACCGGGAGGCGTCGCCGGCCACCTCCTACCGCCAGCGCTACCCCTGCGGCTGCGTCGCGACGGCCTACGCGCAGATGCTCGCCTACTGGCAGTGGCCCGCGCGCATGGACGCCGCCTTCACCTGCGACCACGACGTCTACGACACCAACGACACGGCAAGGACCTTCCGCGTCCGCTTCGACGCCCACGCGCCGTTCGACTGGACGCAGCTGCGCGACGCCTATGCGGACGGGTCGCCCTACCTCGGCTGGGACCTGCGCGGGCGGGTGAACGAGTCGCTCCGCTTCACGCCCGCGCGGCTCGTCATGCTCTCGGCCGTCCTCTCGAAGATGTTCTACGCGGGCGGCGGCTCAGGCGCGAACATGCAGAACACGGTCAACGCGAACCCGTGGTACGTGCAGACGAACGCGGTCGTGCGCACGACGCTCGGCGACGCGGCGTTCTTCGGCCTCGTCCGCGACGACCTCCGGCGCGGCATCCCCGTCGGCGTGACCGTGCCGGGGCATCAGGTCGTCGCGCACGGCTGGGCCGAAGGCGCGGACGCGACGCGCTACGTCTACCTGAACTACGGCTGGGGCGCCTACAACGACGGCTACTTCAACGTCTCCGAAACGGACGCGGAGACGACGGCAAAGGGCTACATCGACTCCGCGCTGCTCGGCCACACGCCGATCCGGACGGTGCAGCTCGACGCACTGCCCGCCGTCTGCGACGGCCCCGTCGCGCTCGCGTGGCACGTGCCGCCGCGCCTCGCCGATGCGTTCACGGGCTACGACGTCCTCGTCCGCCGGCGCCTCGACACGCCCGCCGACGCCGTGGAGGACTTCTCGTCGCACGCGACGGCCACCGACGCGCCGTCCGGCATCTTCGTCGCACAGACGTGGTGCCCGGGTGCGACGGCGCCGTTCCTGCGCGTGAAGCCGCTTGCGTCTGGCACGTTCGACCTCATGGAGGAGAGGACGCTCACCGCGCGCTCCATCCTCTCCTACCGCGTGCGCGCGGATCGTGCCCACGGCCTCTCCGTGCGCGTGCAGGCGCGCTTCGACGGCGGCGAGTGGGAGGACCTTGACGCGCCGTCGATCGGGGACGGCTTCTCAGACCTCGGCTGGACGACGCGGACGGCCTATCTCGGCGACAGGGGCGGCCGCACGGTCCGCCTGCGCCTCGCCGTCTCCAACAACGGATTCTACGTCCCCGCCTCGGACACGAAAATTGGCGTGCAGATCGACGACGTCACCCTCACGGACGTCCTCGGCTTCGAGGAGACAGCCGTCGCCTGCGGGGCGGAGGCGCGCAGCATGACACTCGACGACCTCGTTCCGGGAGCGGTCTATGCGTTCGCCGTGCGTCCGCGCGGCGAGGGGACGGCCACGAGCGCGTCCGTCCAGACGCGCCTTGCGGGCGTGGGGCGCGACCCCGTGCCGGGCGCGCTCGCCTACGAGAAAGTGGACCGCGCCTTCACGGCGGGGGATCCGGACTGGCAGGTGGCGACGCAACCGTACAACGCGGGAATGACCGTCGACACGACCGCCGTCCTCGGCGCGTTCGACGGCACGCTCGCCTACACGCCCGAATTCGTCCCGACGGCGGAGAGCCGCTTCACCTTCGGCTGGACGGCCAAGGGGGCCTACTCGTCCGCCTCGGACGTCCTCTCCGTCATCTTCACGACGGCCGCGGGCGAGACGGACACGCTCTGGGCCGTCACGAACCGCGCGGAGCAGACGACGCTCCAGAACATGTCCATCCCGCTCGCCGCCGTCGCCGGAACGCGCGGCACGCTCCGGCTCGTCTTCAGCCACACCGGCTCAAGCTACGCCTACGCGGGCTACGGCGCGACCATCCGCGACGCAGCGCTGGCGGCGATCTCCTTCCCCGTCCTGCCCGAATCGGTCGCCTGGACGGAAACCGCGCAGACGGCGCGGCCCCTGCCCGAGATCCGCGCCGTGACGTCCCTCTCGGAGACGTCGCCCGCCGTGCAGGAGGGCTTCTACCGCGAATGCGCGCGCGGCGACAACGTCTTCTTCGTGACCTGCTCGGAGGACGTGACGCGCCTTGAGGCGCGCCCGAGCCACCTCTCGCTCGTCCCGGACGAGGCCGTGGCAGTCTTCGCGCTCGGCGGCGGGCGCTTCGCGGTGACGGTGGACGGCAGCGGCATCGTCGATGGCGACGACCGCTCGCGCATGATCCTCACGCTCGTCGCCGCAAACGGCGCGGGTCCTGCGGCCTACAAGGACCTTTCGCTGCGCTTCGCGTCCGAGACAGCCCCGGAAACCTATCCGGCGGAGAAGACCACCGCGACGCCCGTGCCCGTGCCGCACCGCTGGCTCGTCGCGAAGGGCCTCGTCGCCGAAGGGGCGTCGGACGCGGACATGGACGCGGCGGCGCGGGCCGACCCGGATGGCGACGGCCAGCCGACCTACGCCGAATACCTCTGCGGCACGGACCCGACGGACGGCCGCGACTTCCTGCGGGCCTTCATCCACCTGGAGGGGGGCGAGCCGGTCATCTCGTGGAGCAAGACGAACGCCCTCGCGCGCTACACCGTCCTCGGCGTCACGAACCTGAACGAGCGGACGTGGACGGAGACGAACGCGGCCAACCGTGCGGGGATGCGCTTCTTCCGCGTGCGCGCGACGCCGCGCGATTAGGGGCCTTTCAGGCCGGCGGGAACGGCGGACGCGGGGCGCGAGACGCGCAGGCGGTAGAAGCGCGCCGGCTCGGCCGCGTCGCGCGCGTGACGGAAGCGGAC
>OIZT01000310.1_pt1 | contig 32377 bp, 26 predicted proteins | sample 1588611 | NCBI WGS metagenome assembly OIZT01 (sample SAMN03283278) | human gut metagenome | biome: human-associated habitat; material: feces | host: Homo sapiens | place: Peru | collected 2012
TACGATGCCCGTCAGCAGTTCCACCTTGATGTCCATCCCCTTCAGAAACTCCCTGATGGTTTGCAGATGCTGTTCTGCCAAGATTTCGGTAGGAGCCATCATGCAGGCCTGGAATCCATTGTCGAGTGCGATGAGCATGGTCATCAGTGCCACGAGTGTCTTTCCCGATCCTACATCTCCCTGCAGAAGTCTGTTCATCTGTTTGCCGCTGCACATGTCGGCGCGTATCTCATGCATCACCCGCTTTTGTGCTCCGGTAAGACTGAAAGGCAGGTTGTTCGCATAGAAACTGTTGAATATCTCTCCCACACGGTTGAACACGTATCCCCGGTATTTGCGTCGCTGGTCGCTCGCGTACCTTAATATATTAAGCTGCACATAGAAGAGTTCCTCGAATTTGAGGCGCACCTGAGCCTTCTGCATCTCCTGATGGGAATGCGGATAGTGAATCATGCGGATGGCAGCATCTCGCGAAACCAGATGCAGGCGCTCTACGATATGGCTTGGCAGTGTTTCGGGAAGAGGAGGAAGGATGGTGACCAGCTGTTTGCTCATCTTCTCGATGGAACGTGAGCTGTAGCCGCGCTTCCTGAGGTTTTCGGTAAGCGAATAGTAGGGCTGCATGCCCATCTCTGATATCTGAAGATGGGTGGCATCGTCCATGTCGGGATGGGTAAACTGGAATCTGCCGTTGAAGACGGTAGGCTTTCCGAAGACGAGGTATTCCGTGCCCACCTTATAGGTTTTCATGATGTATTGTGCACCACGGAACCAGGTGAGGTCTACCACGCCGAAGCCGTCGGAGAAATGCGCCACCAGCATCTTGTTCCGCTTGCCGGTATCTATTTCTTCGTAGCTCAGAATCCTTCCTTTTATCTGTACGTAAGGCATCTCAGAGGTGAGTTCGCTGATATGGTAGACCTTGGAGCGGTCTACATATTTATATGGATAGTATTCCAGCAGGTCACCGTAAGAGTTGATGCCGAGCTCCTTGCTCAGTATCTCTTTCTTCTTGGGACCTACGCCTGGCAGGTACATGATGTCTTGATCTAAAATACTACTCATATTGTTGCTAAATTACTCATTGCATAAAGTGGAATTACGTCTACGTGACGAAGGGCTTATGTAATTTGTTGATTTTCAGTGCAAAGGTACAACTTTTATCCAAAAGTCAAGGCAAATAATAGTTAATTTTATCCAAAAGTCAAGGCAAACAATGTGGTTTTTTATCCAAAAGTCAAGGCAAACAATGTGGTTTTTTATCCAAAAGTCAAGGCTAAAGCCTAAATCTGTCGTCATCAGATTTAGGGTTTTAGAATTTGTAAAGAATTACGAGTAAAGGATACCCTCTGAAAAACTGAAGGTTGTGAAGGAAGGGTCACAAAAAAAAACTGAAATCTGAAATTAAAAAATCATTTTTATATGCAGCGTAGAGTAAAAGAGAGGTAATTATATGATTATCAGAATAATAACCGATATTTATACCAAGTGTTAAAATGCAGTTTTTGACATGAAATTATTATTTTGAAAAAGTGCCTTCAGTCCTTCAGCCAACATTTTTGTCCATTCTCCTTACTTTTTAACCCTATTTTAACACTCCAAAAAACTTTGCCTTCAGTTCCTTCAGTTTTCGTGTCTTATTTTTTTATTTTCCCTCTTTTTCCAAAGAATCAAGATTTTTCAATACGCTATTATTTTATCTCTCAGAGATATAGTTTTATCTCACAGAGATAATATTTTATCTCTCAGAGATATTTTATTATTTCTCAGAGATATTTTCCCAACAGAAGTTTCGCATGTAATTCAAGTACGGACTGAAGAGACAAATGAGGGTGTGTCATGAACTTATGACACACCCTCTTTTGTTATTTATAAAACTAAAAAACTATATATTATGGTTGCAAGGTGAAACCTACTACCAGGTAGGCTTTCTCGGTGCTAGGATTAGCAGCCACCTGAGCGAAGACTGGAACAGAGAAAGAATCTGTAATCTTCAAATCCTTGGTTGCTTTCACACCTACATGAGTAACGGCGAAGCCATTGGCATCACCATAGAAGGATGTAGCAAATGGAACTGCACCTACACTTGCCTCCCAATCACAGCCACCTAACTTGAATGGAGCTGTAGCCTCAACGTATGAAGAATAGGCACGGTCACCATCCTTATTTACTCCATCATTACCGGCGAAGTTGGTGTACCAGTTCAGGGCAAGCGGACCGAAATCGTAACCTACATTTGCCTCGAATACATGAGAAGTCTCATGAGCAGAATAAGCAAAATACTTCTCATTAGGAGAATTGAACCAGTAATCAGTTACACCGATATGGAAACCGCCAGTCTCGTATGCCAGGGTAAGATCGAACTCCTTGGTATCTTCTGGCTGAGAAATACCAACACTTCCCCATGCAGTAAGAGACAAACCTTTATATCCAATGCCAAGAGTAGGCTGCAAAGAAATTGCTCCCAAATCCTGACCACGCCAGTAGTACTGGCTCACGATATCAGCACCCATAGATGCTTCCACCTTGTCCTGTGCCATAGCAGCAGGAGCAAATGCCATCAAACCGAGTGCCAACGCACCCATCTTCTTCATATCTAAATGCTTCATATTCTCTCTTTTTATGTGATACATTTTTCTTTTAAAAGTTTCGGCTGCAAAGGTACTGCAAATCGAATACAATACAAAATAAATCGTGATTTATTTTTATTGTTGAGATGCAGCGTACCTTATTCAAAGGTACTAATAATTAGTTGTAGCAGCTCTCACCATGCTCGTAGATATCCAGACCTTCTTCCTCGATTCGCTTATCAACACGGAGACCAGCAATCTTCTTGATACCCCAGAAGAGGATGATACCTGTAGCAGCTGCCCAAAGGTCGATGCAGATGATACCGAAGCACTGTGCGCCGAAGAAACCGAAACCGCCACCATAGAAGGCACCACCATCAAGGGCGAAGAGACCTGTCATCAAGGTACCGAAGATACCACATACACCATGAACTGAACTTGCACCAACAGGGTCATCAATATGAAGCTTGGTATCAATGAACTCAATAGAGAATACCAGAATGATACCTGCCAAGAGACCGATGATGGCAGAACCCAATGGACTAACCAAGTCGCAACCAGCAGTAATGGCTACCAAACCAGCCAAGATACCATTCAATGTCAATGAGAATGATGGCTTGCCATACTTGATCCAAGATGTGAACATGGTACCCAAACCACCGCAAACTGCAGCCAGGTTGGTTGTCAGGAATACGTGACTGATAGCAACACGGTTAACCTCACCAGAAGCAGCGAGCTGAGAACCAGGGTTGAATCCGAACCATCCGAACCAGAGGATAAATACACCCAGGGCAGCAGCCATCAGGTTGTGACCAGGGATAGCAGTACTCTTGCCATTGCGATACTTACCCAAACGAGGACCTAAGCAGATAGCACCCACCAAAGCAAGTACACCACCAACACTATGTACGATAGCAGAACCTGCGAAATCATGGAAGGCAGCACCGAAGGTGTTCATCATGAAAGAACCGGCATCAGCGTTGCAAAGCCAACCGCCACCCCATGTCCAGTGACCCTCTACTGGGTAGATAATCAATGAGATGAAGAATGAATAGATGCAATACATGGAGAACTTGGTACGTTCTGCCATAGCACCAGAAACGATGGTAGCACTAGTAGCGCAGAAAACTGTCTCAAACATCAGGAAGCCTTCTGTAGGAAGACCGGCTGCATTCGTATAGAAAGACAAATCGCCGAAGTTAGGCATACCGATGAAACCGGCGCCATCGCTACCAAACATAAATCCGAAACCAACGAACCAGAAGAGAACGGAACCGATCATGAAATCGACAAAGTTCTTAAACAAGATGTTCGCGGTGTTTTTACTACGGGTAAAGCCCGCCTCGCAGAGGGCAAATCCCGGCTGCATGAAAAAGACCAACATGGCTGCCAAGAGCATCCATACGGTATCTACTGAAATTCCTAAATCCTGTACACTCATAATCTCTTTACTTTAAACTTTGAACTTTGAACTTTTTTTCCTTTGAACTTTGAACTTTGAGCTTTGAACTTTATGATTAGTATCAAGACAAGACCTATAAGGCATATCATAAAGTTCAATGTTCCATGTTCCAAGTTCAAAGTATCACTTCTCCTGCTCGGCATTATAAAGTGCGATGTCGCCTCTTTCACCTGTACGGATTCTCACGGTATCCTCTACAGGAATTACAAAGATTCGACCATCACCAATCTCGCCGGTACGGGCAGCCTCCTGGATGGCATTAATCGTTTTCTCTACGTTCTTGTCGCGCACGACAACATTCAGCAACACTCGCTCAATACTACTGGTATCATACATGACACCACGATAGATTCGAGCCTGTCTCATCTTGCCCTCTCCTCTTACATCGTAGTAAGAGAACCACTCGATGTCAGCGGCAAGCAATGCTTCCTTTACATCCTCAAACTTAGTCTTACGGATGATAGCTTCGATCTTTTTCATGTTAATCTCTCCTATTCTTTAAATTACATTTTGTTTGTTTACGAGTGCAAAGGTACGACATTTTGCTCAAACAAACTTCATATTACTTACTTTTTGTTTTATTTATTTTCAATTGCTTACTATTTGATAAAACAAATTAAAAATTAAAATACAAAATGAAAGCAAATCACACATCTTAACTTTCATTTTGCCATCACAAACACAAAACAAAAAAGACCTGTATGGTCAGAAGCCTCAACAGGCACTGAAACCATACAGGTCGAATCATTATTAACGTAAATCTACCTTCACAATACCAGGTGAACGAAGTCCAGGCTTCAATTCACCACCTATATAATATAAGGTATGTCCACGCATAACTACTTGGGCACCCGCTCGAGCCAAAAGAGCGTTTTCAGGGGATGGGATTTCCCATTGTTCTGTCTTCAAGTTATAAATCAAGAGACTATTATTGAACTTATACCATGAAATATCCTTTTTCAGATAATCCGTCTTGGCTACCATCGAATAGGTACCGCTGATAGCATCCCAGAAGATTTCTCTGTTCACACCACCGGCACAGACAATCTGAGCATTTCCTTTGGCTGAAACCTCCAGTATGGCTGTGGCTCCAGTAAGCGTGAGTTCCTTACCCTGCAAGTTGACAGGTGCAGGAAGCGAAGTCCAGCTCTTACTCATCAGCTGATAGCGCAATCCGGATGTAGCCACGATACTGGATTTACCATTCTCATAGAATCCGCCCCAAACAAAGAGTTCGCCGTTGTAGGCTGCACATACCGGCTGAACTCGAGGTTCTCCAATCAACTCTGTTTCCGGGGTCCACTTCTCATCCTTTCCGATTTCCATTGTCAGGACGGAAGCAGATGGTCGCCCGTCCTGATTACCACCCACCACGAAGAGACGAGTATCCAGGAGGCATACTCCCATATTATCCACCGTACAAGGCAGGTCTGGCAAAGACTTCAATATAGGTTTGCCGTTTTCCTGGTCCAGATGGATGCTCAAAACGGTTCGCAAACTATGCTCCGTATTACATCCACCTACCAGAATCAAGCTATCACCAGAGGCAACCACACCACCATAGGCAGCAGGCTCAGGCAGATTGCCTATCATCTCCCACTGCAAAGTTTCCTCATTACCAGTAACCTTCGCAGCATAGATGCTGGAATAATACTTTTTCTTTCCTGGCTCCGGGAAATTACATCCACCTGCCACTACCAGGTAGTCGCCAATGAAACCTGCATAACAAGCAGAAACACCGAGTTCATATCCAGCCTCCCCAGAAGGGAAGCCAGACATTGAACTGATATTTGTAAATTGTGTCTTTAAATTTGATTTCATTGTACTACAACTATTTATTATAATAATGATAGATAATGCTAAAAGCGAATTAATACATTTCATATCTTGATGCTATTAACAGTTATTATTGAGTCGGCTATCTGACCTCTCCTCTGAATGTAGAAGCCGGTAATCCTTCCTTATTGACCAGATTGGCACGGGTGAAAGGTTGCCATGCATATCTTACATATCTTGGAGCCTTGACCTCCGGAGAACTCACTCTTACCTTGCTGCCTTCTATCTTTACCTGGGCAGGATAGAACAAACCATCCTCCTCAGCTATCTCGAAGCAGGAAGGAGACTTACCGTCCGATGTACGGAGTCCATCGCCATAAGTAAAGGACACTACCAGATGATTCCCCTCTTTTACCACATTATTATATATAGGCCCCGAAGGAGTAACTGCATGTCCGTAAGTCTGGTTCAATGCCCAGCGACCCAGACGTTCGCCAACAGGCTGTTTATGGGTTGGATGCACATCAAGAGAATCACCCTGATCAGAAGAAACAGCCATTCCGGTATTTGGGATAGACTTCATCAATCTGAGCTGACTGTCTCGGAACCAGGTCCATGAAGGACGGTTCAGACTCGACAACTGCACAAAATAGAATGGCATCTCAGGGTTCTTCCAGTTGCTACGCCAACTATCTACCAAGAGTCGGAAGAGTTGTTCATGAGCATCCATATTATGTGCATTCGATTCACCCTGATACCAGATAACACCCTTGATAGGATATTGCTGCAAAGGCAAGATACCACTTTCATAAAGATAACATGGCTCATAAGGATGACGGCCCAGACGGGTGGCATCATTGGAGAGGTTCTTGGCTGCTCTGCCACGCACCCAATCCTGGATAAAGTCGTTCTGCAGCCAGTTGCGCAGGATTGCCGGGAACTGGGTCTCCAGAGTGTTTCTATCTACCCAAGCCTCAGTAGGAGCACCTCCGATGGCATTGCAAATCAGTCCCACTGGCACCTTCAGGCTGTCGCGCAGCATCTTGCCGTAGTAATAAGCCACGGCAGAGAACTGGGCTGCCGTCTCTGGGGTAGCCCCCTTCCAAGTGGTATTCTTGTAATACTGCAGATGGTTCAACGAATCCAGGCAGGATGCCGGCCATGCCACATCGTAAGTTTCCCATCTTCCCTTCATGTCGAAGAGTCGCAGGTCGGGGTCATTAGCCTGGGCGATATCACGCTTGCCAGTGGCAGCCTGGTTGAGCCGGAACGCCATGTTCGACTGACCTGAGCACAGCCACACCTCGCCTACAGCCACATGACGGAACTCCTTTTTCTGCTTGCCCGCCTGGATGGTGAGCGTATAATCCGTACCTACCGCCAATGGCTGCAAGGTGACATTCCATTCGCCACGGTTATTGGCAATGGCAGAAACCTTCTGACCGGCAATGCTCACCACTACCTGTTCACCGGTATTGGCTGTTCCATGAATATCAAGAGGAGTATTGCGCTGCAACACCATGTGGTCTGTATAGAGATCAGACAGTTTCAAACCGCCATAGTTTCCGGTGATTCCACCATAAACGGTCTTAGCCAGAATACCAGCACCTTCTGCATTCGGATGGATGGCATCCGGCAACAGGTTAGGATATGGATAGAGAGGCGCATGGAAATCGATGAGTTCCGCTCCGCTTACTCTTGCCACCACCTTGATGGCTTCCTGTATTTCATCATGCCATTGTTTGGTTCCTGAAATAAAACGGGGATGGCGATGGGCTATCGGCGTGATATTTGCCAGAATAAATCTTACCTTTGGATTGGAAGAACGCAGAGAGTCCATCAACGAAAGATAATCTTTCACGAACTCGTCACGATAGTTAGGCCAGTTTCTGGGGTCTGTATCGTTGATGCCCAGGTGGATGACTGCGATATCGCCCTTGAAGGCCATCGCCTGCCTATACTCCTCCTGCTTCATATACGGACGGTGCCCGTGGTTCAGCAGGGTGGCGCCCGGCTTTCCGAAGTTGCCCACCAGGTATTTGTCACCCAACATATTCTGAAGCTGTACGGGATAAGAGAAATGTTCTCTGTCCTGGATTCCTGTACCATAAGTGATACTGTTGCCTACGCAAGCCACCTTGATTTTCTGTACAGGTTTCTTTCGGGCTGCCGATACTGAGAGGAAGCCCATTGAGAGCATCGACAGCAAAATGACTGTCAATGCTCTTTTTGGAAAAATTAATTTATCATACAACATAACCTATCTTTTTATTTATTCATCTACAAATGCTGCTGTGAACATCCATTTCACGAGACGGGTCTCCTTAGAGGAGAACTTACCCACAGGAAGCTTTAGCATCAGCTTGTTCCAACCCTTCTTCAGGGTAATATCTATCGCCGGACGAGACATGTAATTCTCATTCTTCAGCGTAATCTCGTTAGAGCGCTCGGTGTTCGTATTCTCCCAAACAGGAGGCATAATTTCCTTTCCATTGAGCCAAGCACGACTGCACTTGTAATCCCAGGTACCCTGACGAGGAGCCAAATCGCTTTCCGAACGACTGTAGTCCTGGAATTCCAGCATCAGCTGAGTCTTTCTTTCCTTTGGAGAATAAATCCACCGGGTAGCATAAGCGGTATGGTTTTCCTGCGGATTGGCATAGAAACCAGGAACCAATGTACCCCAGACATGACGGAGATAGATGCCGTTGCCGATGATCTTGCGGCTGTGATAGGACTTGCCTTCATACTGATAAACCGAATCTTCTTTCTCCTCAGGAGGGAATACCTTGTTCAGGTCACCTCCGTTAGGGAAGGCATCGGTAATCTGCCACTCGCTTTGGGTCTGACGGACGTATGGGAATGGAACCTCCTTCAGCCAGGTCTTCTTCTGCCACAGCAGGCGGTCTTCAAACTCCTTGAATGCAGTCAACTGCTCCGGCTCGTCCTCCCACAGCAGGGTGCCCTTGCCATCAAAATAGCTGTTGCCGCCTCCACGCCAGGCACGTTCTGCCAGGGTGAGCATATAAGGATAGAAATTATTCTCAGCCAGCAGCTGAGGTGTATTGTCTATGAAGCGGTCGTTCCAGAAGGCAATAATACAGCCAGCCAGGTCGTCGCTTCCCTCAGTCTGGTTGTAGATGCGGCTGTTGAACATCGCCACCAGGTCGGCGTAGGTATCGAAGTGGTTGGCATAGTGGTAGCGGCAGTCGATGGCAGGGATGCCCTTCTGTGCCTTTCCACGATAGCTCCAGAGCTGCATCATGTCGATTTCGCCCGGTTTATAGTTCCAGCCAGGGTTATAGGAGATAACCTTCTTGCCCTTGTCTCGGATGTATCTCACCATCATCGGAACGAAATCCGGATTGGTGAACAGAACCTCGTCGGTGCCTATATGGAGATAAGGTACGTCGAAAGTAGCACATACCTCATCGATGATGTCTTTCAGAATCTGAGTGCCCTTCTCGCTCTGCATATCGGTCTTGAAGGTACGCTCGAAGGCAGCACTATGTCCCGGCATATCGATTTCCGGAATCAGGAGCACCTGGTGCTGCTTGCAGAATTCCACCAGCTGACGGGCCTCTTCTAATCTATAATACTTTCCTTTCTCGCGCTCCATGTTTTCAGGTGCATTGAGCTGCGGATATTTCTTGCATTCCAGTCGCCATGCCTGGTTTTCTGTGAGATGCCAGTGGAAGACATTGATCTTGTATCTGCTCAGCAGACTGATTTCGCGCTTCAGTTCCTCTACAGGAATATAGCTTCTGCCCACGTCGTGCATGAAGCCACGGATACGGAAGGCAGGCCAGTCGGTGATGTCACATTGTGGCAAATATGTCTTTTTATTTTTAGTGTACTTTAGTTGTTCCAGTGTCTGTTTTCCCCAATACATACCATTAGGGGTGGTTGCCTCCAGGATAATTCTCTTGCCGGTAACCGTAAGATGGTAAGCCTCTTCCTGAAACTTTGCTCCTTCAATCTGGCTCACATATTTTTCTTCCACCGTCAACTCGCCGCTGGATTTTTTGCCGTTGAACTGATACTTCTGCGGCAGAGGCAACAATGAAGATGGATGATTGGCACTAATGCCAGCCATGCACCAAAATATAGATAGCACAAAAAGCAAGAGTCGATTCATAATTAGGTTGAATTAAATAGATGAAATCATATCAATGATAGAGAGAAGAGCTGTATACCGAAAAAGGGATAAAGAAGAGGGGATTTGACTCCCCTCTATCTTTTTATATATAATCAAACAAGATGGAATGCTGGCGAAGCGCCCATGCATCCCAAAAATACAGCCATGACTAATTGTTTCAAATCTGAGTTCATGTTTATAAGTTGATAATTAGTTATTGTTATTTATATCTATTATTTGTTATCTGCTCAATGCTCAGGTTATAGAATCGGATATCGTAGTAATCATCCGTCTGTGTCTTCGGATCCTTAAAGGCATTCTCCTCCAGGAGGAAGTAGATGCTTCCATTCTTGCCCTGAACCATGGTTGAGTAAGCCGATGTTGTGTTGCTCAACTGATAGCAGCCTTCCCAGTTCTTGGCAATCGCCTCTGGAGTGGCATAATCAGCAGGAGTCTCCAATGCCTTGTAGTAGATACCTACGTTGTTACGGCCTGGACCTACCGGAACACTCTGAAGCAACAGCTTCACCTTCTTGCCGTTCTTCTTGGCATCCACCATGAGAACCTCACCATTGCAAGAGTTCTTATGGGCAGCAACACCCATATTCTTGGCATCAGAAGCTATTACCTTGCCCCAAGAGCCTGTGGCAGTCTTCTTATCCTTATAAGTATAGATGTTGACGTGGCGTCCACCCATTGCACGGCTGCTGAGTAACACATTACCGTCTGGCAACTCTTCAACCTTAGCCTCATCTCCGTGAGGAGCAGCCTCAGCTACATTCTTGCCCAATACCTTCCAGTTCTGACCGAAGTCATCGCTATAGAGAATGCGGTTACCGCTGCGGGTACACAACACGGTATAGACACGATAGTACTTGCCCACCTTGATCTGCTTACTCTGGCAGATTCTACCACTGGTAAAGAAGGCAGATTCCACTTCTGGCATGAGGTCGTAAATCTGCTTGGTCACTTCCTCGCCATACCATGTCTTACCCTCGTCGTCGCTGTAGTATCTACCCATCATCAGGAGATGACCACGCTTAGACTCCCAGTAGCCGATACCACCCGATGCACACATCAGGAGGATTCTGCCGCTCTTCTTATCTACTACGACAGCCGCATCACCATGGGCACAGTCGAAACTGGTAGCGATACCGTTTCCACCCTTTGCCACCATCTGCTCTGGAGAGCTCCAGGTAGCGCCCTCGTCCATACTGGTCTTCATCACGATGTCGAGATGACGGCCGCCACCAATATCCTTATTGTGATAACGATGATCGGTAAAGGCAATCAACTTACCCGACTTACACTCCACGATGGCAGGAATGCGATACTGTGCTTCCTTGTTAGGGAAGACGGTGATGCCGTCCTGAGCGTTCACAGCCTGAGCCTCAACTGCCATTTCTGGGGTTGCAGCAGCAACCTGTGCAGGCATCATCAGGGTAATACCCATTGTAGCGAGACACAATGCCTTGCCTATGTTTGCTGAAAAAATCATATTTCTCGTTTTTTGTTCATTTATACTTCTTTGTTCAAAATCTCCTGGCACAGAGAGTATGCCTTGATCATCATTCTCGGAATGTGGAACGGACCCTTGAAGAGATTACCCTTTGCCGGCTGTGCCACGGTTCCGTCTCTGTGCAGATAACCATACCACTCGCCGAACTCTGCATCTGGGAAGTGGGCGTAGGTCCACTCGCTGATGCGCTGATGCTTGTAGATATACTCGTCATCACCTGTTGCAAGGTAAGCATAGAGAGAAGCGATGATGGTTTCGGTCTGTGGCCACCAGAACTTCATATCCTGTGAATAATCCTGTACAGGAAGATTCCTGCAGTCTCTGAAGTTGATGATGCCGCCATACTGCTTGTCCCATCCCCAGTCCCAAGACCAGTCGAAAATCTGCAGTGCCATATCGGTTATCTCCTTGTCCCAACCTCTCTGCTTAGCCTCTTCCATGATGAACCATGAAGTCTCGATGCAATGGCCTGGGTTGATGGTGCGACCCATACAGGTATCCTCAAACTCACCGTTCATGCCAACCGTCTCCAACAGACACTTGAACTCTGGGTGGATGAAGTACTTCTTCAGCTTGGCGATTGACTCATCAATCTGCTCGGTAAGCTTAGGGTCGTTGATAACCTTGCGGATGCAGGAACCTACGTTGATGAGAATCATGATGATGCTGTGGCTCTGCAACTGCACTGATTCCTCGAACTTAGGAGCCAGGATGCCCGGAGTGGTGAGGAAGCGCTGGGTGTCCTTGAAAATCTGCAAGGCACGCTCGGCATACTTCTGGTCGCCTGTAGCCAGGGCATACTCTGACATCGCAATGGCTGCGAAGGTTTCAGAGAATACGTAGCGGCGCATGCGCAATGGCTTGCCTTCGGCTGTGACAGAGAAGTACATTCTGCCATTCTCGTCGAAACAATGCTTCTCGATGAAGTCGAGGGTGCTCTTCGCAGCCTCCAGCCACATCGGGTTCTTTTCTACATTATTATATGCATAGGAGCATATAAAGGCAAATCGCCCCTGGAACCATACCGACTTGGTGGAGTCTATCAGGCTTCCGTCTCTATCCACACAAGTATAGACACCACCGTTCACCTTATCCCATCCATGCTCCATCCAGAAAGGCATGATGTTCTGAGTTAAGTCGTTCTTGTAGGATTCAGCCCACTGCTTGATATATTCTTTAATATTCATTCTTATTGATTTTGTGGAGATGATTGAAATTAAAACTTATTGCAACGCTCGAAGAAGTGGATTGCCTCCAACTCTTTCTTCATAGCCTGCTCCTCCTCATCGGTCATGTTGCGGAATGGGGTGCGGTTAGGACCCAAGTCGAAGCCCATCAGTTTCATGATACGCTTACCGCCCACGATGTTACCACGGTAGTGGCAAATCACATTGATGACCTCCTGAGCAAAGTTCTGCTTCTCGCGTGCTGTCTCGATATCACCGTTCTTCCAAGCCTCAATGATACCCACCAGTTCCTTACCGTTGTAGTTGGTTGTTCCGCCGATGCCACCCTGTGCACCGCCCTGAGCCAAGCTAGGAAGGATGGTCTCATCCTGACCGTGGAGCATATCGTACTTGCCATCCTTGTAGAGACGGCACTGGTTGTACTCGTAGAGACTCTCGAAGGTATATTTGATACCAGCGAAGTTAGGAATGCGTCCATCTACAGCCTTCAGCAAGTCGAGCATTGGCAGGTAAGCGCCATTGAATGCTGGAATGTGGTAGTAGTAGAAAGGAAGCTCTGGTGCTGCAGAAGCAATCTCCTCGCAATACTTCACCAGTTCCTCGATGCGACCGATATGTGGGAATGGAGGAGCCATTGAACCGATACCCCAAACACCCAACTTCTGAGCATGCTCTGCAAGTCGACGGCTCTCTCGGAGACAGCAGCTACCTACATGAACAATAATCTTGAAGTCCTTTGGAGCTACGGCTACCCATCTCTCAGCAAGGAGCATTCTCTCCTCGGTGGTCAACATGTAGCCCTCACCAGAAGAGCCATTGATGAACACGCCCTTCAAACCGTTCTTCTGAAGCATCTTGGCATAAGCCTCGATAGGTTCCAAGTTCACATCACCGTTGGCATAAAAAGGAGTGAACGGTGCATCAATGAGTCCAATGATTTTTTCCATAATCAAAAATATTTTATACGTTAATTATATGATTCTTAATTCTTTATTCTAAATGATCTGTCGTTGGCAGATGCTTTCGACTTATTCCAGATTATCTGTCTTTGGTTTCAGGCAGACAAGCTGGAGTGTCAGTGCAGCTATCACCACGATGCCGAGTACGGCAAAGGCAAAGCCCAGGTTGCCGCCATCAGAGCACTTACCCATCACCTGTGTAACCATGGCTCCGGCAAATACGCCCACCATATTCATGATACCGTATGCTGTGGCTCTGTACTTTGCCGAGATAATCTGGCAGAGGATTGGCATATTGTTGGCATCAAACATACCGTAACCGATACCGAAGAGCAAGCCTGCTCCTACGATGGCTACCAGACTGTGACCGAAGCCGAGGAGGAAGAGCGCAGGAATGGTCATACCCAAACCGATGGCACTGGTATAGACACGGCCACGGATGTTCTTCTGTACCCACTTGTCAGAAAGCACACCTCCGAAAAGTACACCATGCAATGAAGATACGGCGATGGTGATGGTTGACATCGGCCCCGCCTGCGACATTGGGATGCCCAAATTCTCAGCAAACAAGGTTGGAAGCCAGTTCTTCGTTGCCCAACCAGGGAGAGAAGGTACTGCGAAATAGAAAAGAATAACCCAGAAAGCCCAGGTAGAAAGCACTACCGACAAGCCTTGGAAGAGTCCGCCCTTAGTAGGTTTTACCTGCTGCGCCGCCACACTCACAGTCTCCTTGTCCTTATCATGCAACAACAGGAGCAACACTAAAGAATAAGCGATTCCGAGAATTCCGAACCAGTGGAAAGTGGTATGCCAAGAAAAGGCTGCAGCCACTGTGGCACCGAATCCGCCGATGGCCTGACCCACATACAAACCGGTCATGTGGACGCCGATGGCGAGAGAGCGGGATTTGCCTTCATGCCAATCGGCAATGAGCGAGAGAGCAGAAGGAATGTAGAGTGCCTCACTGATACCCATCAAAGCTCTGAGCATGTAGAGTTGGTTGAAACTGGAAGCATCCCCCATGAGGTAAGTAACCAGCGACCAGACGAAGAGACTGCCCACCACCAATTTCTTTCGGCTGATTCTATCAGCCACGATACCAGCGAATGGGCTCACGATTCCATACACCCAAAGGAAGACAGCCATCAAAGCTCCGAAGGCCTCAGCCTGCTGCAATTCCACGATGTCAACCTTCATTTCTGCCTGCATGGTTGAAAGCATCTGGCGATCCATATAGTTGAGAAGAGCCACCACCCAAAGGAGGGCTACAACCAACCAAGGATAAAACTTTTTATTTTTCATTACTCGATTGTTAGTTTTGTTATTCGGGTGCAAATATACAACATAATTAATCATCTGCCAAATTTTAATAAACTTATTTTCATTATTATCATTAAATAAATTAGTTTAATTATTTATTATATCCTTTTTCCACATAATATCTTATTATATATCTAAAAGAGAGCTTGTATGATTCAAAAACTATTAAAAGGCAGGAAATCAGTCCAAAGTAGCTCGGGAACAAGGTAAAAACAGCAAGAAAAAGACTAAAAGATCATTTTCTCTAAAATATTTAGATTAATTAACTTAGAAATATTAATAAAATGAATTTATTTATTTAACTTTGCAGCATAAAATAATTAATTAAGAGATCTCTATATGTTAAAAGACATCATCAATCATAAAAAATGGTCTGCGTCAATGTCTGCCCTCGTCAACCAATTCATTGAACACGGTGGGCAAACTATTGCTGAGCTCTCCAAGAATTTGGGGGTCAGCGTTCCATATACCACCAAGACACTGAACGAACTCATCGAAATCGGGTTGGTGCAAACGACAGGCAAAAGAGACAACTATTCTAAGAGAGCGCCTAAGATATACGACCTTATCGCTACCTCAGGATATTTTCTCGGAATAGATACCGGAAAAGAAAATCTCACTTTCGGCATCTGCGACTTCTGCGGCAATATGATTGCAGACCCGGTAAAGATTGACTTTGACTATAAAGATAGCTTGGAATGCTTCGAAACCTTCATTAAATTCATCAACAGCTTTATTGAAAAATCGGGCATTGACAAAAGCCAGATCAAGAATGCCTGCATGAGCATTGGAGGACGAGTGAATCCGGAAATAGGCTGTGCCTATAATTACTTCTCCTGCCTAGGAAAACCTTTGGCTGAGACAATGTCAGAAAAACTCGGACTTCCTTTCTGTATTGACAACGACACCCGATGCATGACATACGGAGAAAGTCTCAAGGGAGTTTGCAAGGGAATCAAGAACGTAATCTTCGTCAATGTGAGCTGGGGCATCGGAATCGGAATCATCATCGACGGCAAACTGTACCAGGGCAAGTCGGGCTTCTCGGGAGAAATCGGTCATATGCACATATATAATAATGACATCATCTGCCATTGCGGAAAAACAGGATGCATGGAAACTGAAACATCAGGCTCTGCACTGCTCCGAAAGATGAACCAGAAGCTGCAGGAAGGAGGAACCTCCGTGCTCACCGACAAGGTGATGAAACAGCACCAGAAACTCACCCTCCAGGACATACTGGATGCCATCCAGAAGGAAGACGTGCTCAGCATCGAATCACTGCAGAGAATGGCTGTGGAGCTGGGAACAAATCTCGCAGGAATCATCAACACCTTCAATCCGGAAATGCTCGTCATCGGAGGCGACCTCTCGGTTACCGGAGACTATCTTACCCAGCCTATCTGCATGGGTATCAAGAAATTCTCACTCAATATGGTTAGTGAAGACTCGCAAATCGTAACATCTGCCTTAAAAGACCATGCAGGACTGATAGGAGCCTGCCTCATGGCAAGAAGCAAAATATTACAAGGACATTCTTAAGAAAGAAATAAATAACTATTCAACTATTCATTACACAATTTAAACATGATGAAACAAAACGAGAAACCGTTTGTTATCGCCCTCGACCTGGGTGGAACGAATTCAGTGTTCGGCATCGTTGACAGTAGCGGAGAAATCAAAGCATCTACCTCTATCAAGACACAAGCCTATACAACTGTAGAAGAGTATGTCGCTGCTTCATGCCAGGCAGTGATGACTATCGTAGAAGAAACAGGTGGCATGGAGAACATCAAGGCAATGGGAATCGGAGCTCCTAGCGCCAACTACTATCGAGGAACGATTGAGAATGCAGCCAACCTGGTTTGGGGCAAGGGAATCGTACCTCTGGCAAAGCTCTTCGAAGATAAGCTCGGTGTTCCGGTAGCTCTCACCAACGATGCCAACGCTGCTGCGCTCGGCGAGAAATGGTATGGTGTGGCACAGGGCATGAACAACTTCGTAGAAATCACCCTGGGTACAGGTGTAGGCTCCGGCATTGTTGTCAACGGTCAGTTGCTCTACGGATGCGATGGCTTCGCAGGAGAATTGGGTCACATGATTGTGACACCAGTAAACGGACGTCCTTGCGGATGTGGAAGAAGTGGATGTCTGGAGACATACTGCTCTGCAACAGGAGTGGTAAGAACAGCCAAGGAAATGCTTGCCAACAATCCTGACACAACTTCCAGCCTTAAGAACATTCCTCTTGACAAGCTTACCTCTCTGGATATCTACAATGAGGCTATGAAGCAGGACGAGCTCGCTCTGCAGATTTTCAAGCAGACCGGTGAAATGATCGGTGAGGCGTGTGCCAATGTTGCTACCGTACTCAGCCCTGAAGCATTCATCTTCTTCGGAGGTCTGGCTAATGCAGGCGACCTGCTGATGAATCCTATCAAGGAAGCATACGAAAAGCACGTACTGAGTCTGTATCAGGGTAAGGCTAAGTTCCTTATCAGCGGACTGAAGGGTGCATCGGCTGCCGTCTTGGGAGCATCAGCCATGGCTTGGGAAATATAATCAACATTTAAATAAAAACAACCAAAAAACATTTTGCAATTATGCGCGTAATTATCGAAAAGAATTACGATGAGTTGTCACGTTGGGCAGCTCGTCACGTTGTGGAGACTATCAAGGCTTTCCACCCAACAGCAGAGAAACCATTCGTATTGGGTTTGCCTACAGGTTCTTCACCAATGGGTATGTATGCTGAAATCGTCAAGGCTGTCAAGGCTGGCGAAGTTTCTTTCAAACATGTACTCACCTTCAACATGGACGAATACGTGGGTCTTCCTGAGTCTCACCCAGAGAGCTACCATTCATTTATGGCTCGCAACCTCTTCGACCACATCGACTGCCCTAAGGAGAACATCCATATCCTGAACGGCAACGCTGAGAACCTGGAAGAAGAGTGTGCACACTATGAGCAGATGATTGCTGAGGCTGGCGGCATCGACCTTTTCATCGGAGGTATCGGTCCTGACGGCCACATCGCTTTCAACGAGCCTTTCTCTTCACTCAACTCTCTTACCCGTGTGAAGACTTTGACAACTGATACCCGTATCGCTAACTCCCGTTTCTTCGACGGCGATATGAACAAGGTTCCTAGCACAGCGCTCACCGTAGGTGTTGGCACAGTTATGGCTGCAAAGGAAGTGATGATTCTCTGCAACGGCCACAGCAAGGCACGTGCTCTCCAGGCTGCTATCGAGGGTCCTGTTACCCAGGCTTGGACTATCAGCGCATTGCAGACTCACAAGCACGGCATCATCGTTTGCGATGAGAGCGCTACCGACGAATTGAAGGTTAGCACTTACAAGTACTTCAAGGATATCGAGAAAGACAATCTGTAAAAAAAAACAGATAGTATCTGAATTCATACATTGTACAAGAAAAAAAAGGTTGGCGTCCTTCTGCTGAGAGGCAGGAGGGCGTTTTTTGTTGAGAAGAGCTTTTTCTTTGAGATGTTTTTTATTGAGATAGGCTTTTTATTGAGCAAAAGCTTGGAAAATAGTAAGAAAAGCCGTACCTTTGCAAACAAAAAGCAAAACTACGGATATGAAAAGAATCAAAATGCCACTATTGGCAAGAATCATCATTGCCATCCTGCTGGGCGTAGTCTTCGGCAATTTCTTCAATGAAGCAGCCGTCAGAGCGTTCCTCACTTTCAACGGAATCTTCAGCCAGTTTCTTGGCTTTATGATACCGCTCATCATTATCGGTCTCGTAACACCAGCCATTGCCGATATCGGACATGGAGCCGGAAAACTCCTCCTTGCCACCGTGGGCATCGCCTTTGCCGATACCATCCTGGCGGGTCTGCTAGCCTATGGCACAGGCTCTGCTCTCTTTCCACACATGATTGCCAACTCGGCCCATGTGGCAGTAGACAAAGTGGAAGAACTCAAACCCTTCTTCGAAATCAAGATACCTGCCATGGTAGATGTGATGAGTGCCCTCGTGTTCTCGTTCATCGCCGGACTGGGCATTGCCCATAAAGGCAGCCGCACCATGCAAAAGATATTCCAGGAATTCAAGGAAATCGTTTCCGGTGTCATCGCCAAAGTCATCATCCCTCTCCTGCCCCTTTACATCTTCGGCATCTTCCTAGGTATGACTTTCTCTGGTGAAGCCTACCATATTCTGCTCGTCTTCGCTCAGATTATCCTCGTCATTCTCGTGCTCCATATCGTGATATTACTTTACGAATATCTGTTGGCAGGCGGCTTGACCCATAAGAATCCGTTCAAGCTGCTGCTCAATATGTTACCAGCCTACTTTACGGCTCTCGGCACCTCTTCATCGGCAGCCACTATCCCGGTAACATTGAAGCAGACCTTGAAAAACGGTGTCACCGATGGCATTGCCGGATTCACCATTCCGCTCTGTGCCACCATCCACCTCTCGGGTTCAATGATGAAGATTACCTGCTGTGCGCTAACCATCTGTCTCATCAATGGTTTGCCTTGCAATCTGCCTCTCTTCCTCAATTTCATCTTCGTGCTCGCCATCTGCATGGTAGCAGCTCCGGGAGTTCCGGGAGGAGCCGTGATGGCAGCGCTAGGTCCGCTAGCCTCAGTTTTAGGTTTCAATGCTGATATGCAGGCACTCATGATAGCCCTTTATATTGCAATGGACAGCTTCGGCACCGCCTGCAATGTAACGGGCGATGGTGCCATTGCCGTAGTTGTGGATAAGATATTCAGAAAGGATCAATAAGAAATAAAAAAGGTGTGTCATGATTCTATGACACACCTTTTTTATTTTATCATCTTGAAAACTTAGAATTTAATCCAGGTCAGCTTCTTCCATATTCCCTCGAAAGGACCATGGGAGTGATACTTGAGCCAGAGGTTAGAGAAGAGACATTGTACTACCACCATGGCGATGCCCACAAAGAAAGCGTAGGTGATGCCGAGCTTCGTCTGGAGATTGAAACCATAATAGGCAAACAGTCCGCAACCGATGATAGACTGGAGGAAATAGTTGGTCAGACTCATCTTACCAAACTGGCGCAGGAACGACAATCCCTTTCTGAACCATTCCTTACCATACCACAACAGTACGAAGCCTGAAACTACGAACGAGAGGATGAAGAAGTTGTAGATAGGATAAAGCCAATTGTTCCATGTTTCCATGTGGCGTACATCTACGATGCCTCCCACAATCAATACCAGCATGGAAACCGCCAGCACCTTCTTCCACAAAGCCAGGTTGTTGTTCTCATTGTAGAACCAACGCTTTCTGCCCACCAGCATTCCGAGTATGAAGAGGCAGATGGTCTGCGTATGTCTTCCCTTCATCATGCACCAGTAATAGGTAGCCACCTGTCCGTATCGCAGGTTTCCATAGGCATTCTCCAGGAAACTGCCGTGCTGATGACCATGATACATATTTCCATACACCTCTCCCAATGCCGATGCATCTACCTGCCATCCGGTAATGAGGGAATAGATTTCTATCGGTTGGATAAAGAGGAAGGCAACCACCCACCAGAGCCATTTGGTAGGAAGATAGCTCAGAGGGATGAGAACCAGTCCATAGATGGCATAGGAGAAAAGGATGTCGCCATCGAAGAAGGCGGTGTTCACGATACCGAGCATTGCCAGAAGGAACATTCGCCAGGCAAATCTTCCGGAAAAGCAAATTCCCCGCTGCTGCTGATTATCATTCATGATAAAGAAGCTCAATCCGAAGAGCAGGGCAAAGATGCCATACATCTTTCCCGACAGCAGCAAAGCCAGCACATCTGCCATCCAATCATCACACCCCAGCGTATAAGCATGCGCTATGCTTCCATCGTACATATTGAAATGCTCCACAGAGTGATAGAGAATAATACCAGCGACTGCCAATCCTCGCAAGGCATCAGCCACGTCAATACGGCTGTTTTTCAATCCCAATGTCTTGTAAACATTCATTTTGATATTGTATGTTAGTTATTATTAGCCCACAAAGGTAAGTGCAAGCCAATCATCAAACTTCACGTTCTGGAAGGTGTGGATGCCCAGCTTCTCGGCAGCCTCACAGTTTTCCTTCAGATCATCGATGAAGAGGGTTTCATCGGGATGGATGTTCGCCTGCCTGATTACCTCCTCATAGATGCGGGCATCAGGTTTTGCAAGATGCATTCGCTGAGAGAGGAAGCACTGCTCGAAATAATCCTCTACCCCATGGTTCTGATAAGGGAAGAGATGCTCCACGCAATAATCCCAATGAACATCAATGGTATTGCTCAGGAGGAAGAGACGATATCCAGCCTTCTTCAACTGCAGGAGTCGCTCCTTTTTGTAATCAGGAATCTCCACCAGCATCTTGTTGGCAGCATCAATGATTTCTTCATTCGTCACATTAGCTCCTGTCAACTCACGGGCTGCATCGCAGAACGCTTCGGTGGTAATCATTCCCACACCCAGTTTGCTCATCAGCTTCATCCCTTCACTCTGAGGATTTGAATCTACCAGCTCCCCCATTCCTATCGCCTTGAAAGCCCCGATGCATCCTTGCGGATTGAGTTTCACCAAGACATTACCTAAATCGAATATGATATTCTTGTATTGCATAATCTATACCTTATTATAAATAGCACTTTTAATTTTTTATCAGATACTTACTGCAAAGTTACAGTAAATTCCAGAGAGAGCAAATGATTTGGGGAAGGAATGCATGGATTATAACATTTATTAGTAAAAGAAGAAAGCTTATAATCAGGAAAAGTTTTTCCTAATATAATGCCACTATTGCCACGCTATAAGATAGCTAACTGATATTCAACAATTTAAGCGTGGCAATAAGGGCATTTTTTATTGCCACCTATTGCCACCTAATGCCACGCAAGGGCAAAAAAACCATTAATAGAAAATGTCTATAATAAAATAGCCAATAACTTTCGTTTATCTATCATAAAAACCGTAACTTTGCACCAGATTTTTAAACGAAACAAGAATAATGATGGAAACAAGAAAAGAAATAGCAGCAGAAAAGAAGCGTTGTGGATCACACAACTGCACCCAGGCAGTGGTTTGTACCTATTATGATTATACGGGTATGGATGAAGAGACACTTAGAAATGTGGGCAATGCCTTTGCGGCAGGAATGGGTAATATGGAAGGAACCTGCGGCGCTCTAGTAGGAGCTGGAGTGGTATTGGGGCTTGCCACAAAGGACAAGGCTAAGTCTGTCAAGGCGATGCGACAGATTATGACTCAATTCCAGCAGCGCAATGGGGCTACCCAATGCAAGCTTCTCAAAGGGGTGGGCACAGGAAAGGTCCTCAGAGAATGCCCACTCTGCGTAGCGGATGCAGCAGAACTGCTGGAAGAACAATTGGATAAACTAACCGATAAGTAGAAGGCAATGGCAAAATACAAGGCGCAAAGCGAGCACGTTCAAGGCAAAATAAACCCTGTATTTGACTGATGATATAAACAGAATAACGATATGAATTTACAGCAACTGAAATACATTGTGGCACTCAACCGCTTTCGCAGAGGCGCATATCAATCTATATCAGAGAAGATTTCATCCGTGAGCGTATGCTGAATACCCTTGTCGATACCCTCAAAATGTTTATTCCGGAAGAGATGATGGGGGAAGGCATCAGGAAATACGGCATCAAGCTGTAGGACTTGGCGCCAAAAAGCCCCGATGCGTCTCGCACCAGGGCTTTAAAATGATTTTATTTGTTATGAAGTACAACCATAGTGGTTGACTGCGCCACAAGTCTATGGCGACTTTTATCTTATGGGGAATGATGGGCCACAGCCTCATTTTCTTCAAACATATTGTAGAACTGGCTTATCTATCAAGAGACCTGCATCAATATTTCCTTTTAGCTTGTCTATACCTTAGCGAATCTTCCATTGTTTTGCTATTGCTTATTCCTTAGCTCTTCTATCAAGTCATTTACAATATATGTATCACTCATCAGATGCAAGCCAAGTTCTTTGTCATGTAGCATACGGCAAACATCAGAGTCATAGAATATCAGTAATGCTCTGTCGGTTGATATATGCAACGTATCAGCTAATTGCTTTATGACACGAGCGATTTTATTCCATAATAAAAAGTCCAACATAATTATACCCTTTCGTATGATTTGAACTGCTTTTCCATTATTCTTTTCTTTCCCAATTTTTAAGAGCTTCGACCACATCATTTGCTACAGCTTCCCGGCTCTCGGTATGTAGAGTGTCATAGCAATCTTGAATGAGACTTTTGATTAGCCCCACCTTATCCTATCGCTTTCTCATTTCAGACGGCGGAATACCCATTTTTTGTGCCGAAGCCTCGATAGCCAACACCGTAAAGGCGAGGCGGTCAAACTCTGGGTCACTTTTCTGTAATAGTTCTCTATCTTCCATTCTTTACAAAATATTGTATTTGGATGCAAATTTATAGATTTTCTCTGATATTCCACTCAATTTCGGAGTTAAATAAAGAAAAACAGCCCGCTTTTGCCAATTTCTTTGCTGATGATGGGAGAAGAATTATAAAAGTAGGAGTAAACTTCTCTGAGGACAGAAGGAGTTTGGAGAGTTGGAAGGTAGAATAAGCCGTTCCCCTTCTCCTAAGTTTTTACTCTCTAAAACATAGCAAAAGTGGTTGTTCGAAATTTCCGAGCAACCACTTTTTTCTTTACCCCATCTTCAACAAGATGTAACTTCTGCCTTCAGGCTATAAACCAAATCGCACCTTTATGGAATTATCTACAATAGTAGAAATTGTGGAAAATTACTAGCCTAGCCTTTTGCCTCTTTTGGGCAATGCATCTACAACAGTGGAAATTATGAGGCATACTAGCCAAAGCGGACGGAGAAGCCGACACCGCAATCTACAATAGTAGAAATTATTGAGGCATACTAGCCATACAAGCCATTCCGCTTGCCTTACCCTATCTACAATAGTAGAAATTATTGAAGCATACTAGCCCCTTGCTCAAATCCCCCCTCTGCCCCACCATCTACAATAGTAGAAATTATAGAAGCATACTAGCCAACTTTCCCATATCATTATAATCTAGAGATATCTACAATAGTAGAAATTATAGAAGCATACTAGCCTCAACAAGGTAAACTCTGGTTCCGTACTTATCTACAATAGTAGAAATTATAGAAGCATACTAGCCAAAAAATGGAGAGCCGATTGAGCTTCACATCTACAATAGTAGAAATTATAGAAGCATACTAGCCTTGCACTTATGGAACAAAAAGACGTTATATCTACAATAGTAGAAATTATAGAAGCATACTAGCCTTTATATCTTCACAGACAAGAAAGATACTAATCTACAATAGTAGAAATTATAGAAGCATACTAGCCCAATATTGCTTTGCTTCATCCAATGTATATCTACAATAGTAGAAATTATAGAAGCATACTAGCCTTTGGTGTTTCTTACGACAAAGCTATCAATCTACAATAGTAGAAATTATAGAAGCATACTAGCCGTGGATGGAAGCAAACGGGGATATAACAAAATCTACAATAGTAGAAATTATAGAAGCATACTAGCCGTTTTTTCCTTCGCCCCTTTTATATGCAATCTACAATAGTAGAAATTATAGAAGCATACTAGCCCGGCAGATGCGCTCCAGGTCTTATTCTTATCTACAATAGTAGAAATTATAGAAGCATACTAGCCTTCTTCCGTAGCGGTAAGGATCATATTCCTATCTACAATAGTAGAAATTATAGAAGCATACTAGCCGAAATCATGGCAACAAAAATATATAATAATCTACAATAGTAGAAATTATAGAAGCATACTAGCCGCGCCAACAAGTTTGCGGCTGTAGGTATTATCTACAATAGTAGAAATTATAGAAGCATACTAGCCCAGGTATTCCTCGTAGGCGAGAAGGTTATTATCTACAATAGTAGAAATTATAGAAGCATACTAGCCCACCAATGATGGCTCAGAATACACCTTCAAATCTACAATAGTAGAAATTATAGAAGCATACTAGCCTATACTATATAATAAGCAATGATCCAGGGATCTACAATAGTAGAAATTATAGAAGCATACTAGCCTCTTATCGATTGCAAAGATACAAAAAATCCTTTAAATAAAGGCATCTTCTGCATATCTTTTTAAAGAGAATTACCACCCCTTCCCATAATATTGGGTACAATATTTCAAAGAACGACCTGTAAATAAGCAAGTTACACGCTTTATTACAAAAACATAAAGACCAAGGTTTGCTAAGTCAGAAATAGGCTATAGCTTGGTCCCTATGAATTGCATTACCATACTTAGTAAGCTTATCAGAATCAACATCAAAGAGAATTACGCTATCATCTGCTGTGAAGTGTTTAGCATAAGCCTCTATCTTAGCCACAAGATTATCCACAATTCTCTTTGTATTCCTTACCTCATACACAGAAAACTGAAGACGAATGGCACCATTACTTTTCAGCATTTTAGAAAAGTTGGTACGCATCTTGTCATCCGATATGTCATAACTAACAATTATCATTTAAAACTCAAATATTGGATACTCTTTTACAGACTTACACCCCATAAAACAACGATAGTATTGCTGAACAAACTTGAATATGTCCATTTTACGAGCAATCAACTCATCATAAAATACCTTGTAGTAGTCAGCACACTTCTCATATTTCAAATGATACTCCTGCTTTATAAGAGTAAAATCTTTCTCAGAGAACTGCTTTCTATTAAATGCCAACAATACTGCATGATCTATGATGCACCTAAATGGTTCCATCAAGTCACATATCAATGATTTGCGTTTGAACCATAATCGATGGTACACACCAACATACAAATCAAATCCGAACATACGAATGAAACTCTCCATAAAGTTGAATAAAATTGAGTAACCAATATCCAGTGTCACATTCAGCACATCGCTCTTCATTCTTGGATGTCTTCCTTTCCAGTTTTGATTTTGATAATATGCTGAAAAATATGTCTTAGCAACAGTTCCTTCCAATCCCATCAACTGATTGTATTCGTCAATGTCTGGCAAAGTAACTAATGCAGCATCACATTGCTTGATGGCATCCACAGTATAGCCATCCTTCTTTCGAGTCTTTGCCAATGCAGTTTTCTGATTCAACACCTTATTATATACAATGCATTTTGCGATGCTAAGGTCTTCAGCACTGTATTCAAACTGCCTTTTTCGAAGCAGATAGTTTGCTTCAGCAGAGTTTGCCCAAAAGAAAACTGGGCGAAGATTTGGCTTCATCACAACTAAAGCTACACCATACTTTTTGCATTTATCAATCAGTGGAGTAGTAACTGTGATATGACCAATGATGAAAAGAGCCAACAACTTTTGGAAGGGGAACTTTGTCAAGGTCTTTTTCTTATCGCCTTCCAATTCCTCCAACATCAGTTCTCCGCTATTTACCCGAAGACTACGGTCATGCTCAATGCAATTGACCACGAATATGGTTCGCATTTCTATGTCTTTATGTGTAAACATTATCAGTATTGGTTTTATCGCAAAGATTGCAATAGATGCAATGGATGCACTTGTTTGGATTTACCTGTATCGTAGTAGAAGCAGGATTATAACGTTTAAACTGCTCTATGAATCCTACCAGTTCCTGTTTTTCTAGTTCTCCCGGCAATTCAACTGAAATCATTTTATTGGTCGATATTTCATAGAAAGCAAGTTGTTCAACTTCATATCCCATTTCTTTCAAGCAGAAGTATTGTCCCCAAAGTTGATAAATCTGACCACGAAAGATGCGTTTGAGATTATTCTTACGTTCTATCAGTAAACGCTTGTCCTGTTTATAGACATCTATCTTGCCAGATATACCTAACTCATCACAATAGATTGGGAGCGACATGATATCACTCTTTCGAGTACTCCCTTTCTTTTCATCCACGCCTTGGTGCACCAGAGTACCTTTGGTCTGCGGAGAGGCTTTATATAAATCTCCATCCGTCTCCATATACACACTATGCAAGTATATGGAGTACGGACAGAAGATAAAGTCATTCAACGTTGAAAGCGGAATGTAATCATCCATTCTTATATGGCTTTTGTTGTGCAAAATTGAGCCAAGCCTTATTGGATATATCAAACTTGACGTTATTCAAATCCTCTGCATTCTTGATTTGCTCAATCAGCATCAGTCCCTTGCGAGCGATGTTGTAAGCACCATTAGCATCCGCATTCTCTGGAAGTTGATCACCACAAGAACGGCTATCGTAGAATATTCCATTCTCATCGGCAACAGGAGACACTAAGTAATCTGTTTCGGTTCCAGTAATACTATTACGCATCTGCAAGGTCAACTTCAATATGTGCAGCAAGCCAGTAAAGAACGCTTTGTCTGTTTGCGTACTGATAGCATCCTTGAGATTACCATGAATGTCGATATAATAATGCTCCAATAAAGATTTCATCTCTGTTGTCAAGTCAACTTCCTGATTATCCCACTGCGAGTTCTTTTCTTTATTTCTGAAAGTATCAATACGCATTCCTCTGGTGCATAAAGTCCACTTAGTCCTTGTATCTTCCGCTTTTTTACCAAACTTGTCATAGTCGAGATTAAACTCAAACCATTTCTTATCCTTATTATAACGGATAGCATCAAACTTAGAGAAGAAAGCTTTGATTTTCTCTTTAGAATTTAAAGAATGAGTATCCAACAAGTTGACAAATCCTGTAACTGGGTCTATCTTAGATGTATTCCATGCAGGGATATAGAACAGGAATCCGCTCTGTTTTCCTAACTTTTGAGAACTATCAGACTTACAGGTAAGTTGGTATGCATTCAGCAAGCCTCCAGGAGTAGAAACATCAGTTTTTTTGTCTACCAAATAGTTAAGCTTATCTATCAACATTTTTTCAAACTTCTGATATACTTGCTTTTCTACCTTTTGACGACTACGCATAAATCCCTTGCTCAGATCTTCCAAAACAACAATGGCATGATATCTAACCATGAGCTGTGTAATCTTGTGGATAACCTGAGACAAATAGCCCTCTTTCAGCTCTTTGATATTTTCGATGGTCTGCCAACTTTGACGAGCTTTAAGTCGTTCTTCTTCACGAACATCCAACAAATCGTGATAATTGGTATGATAGGTATTACCATTATAATCATTCACAATTTCATTAAGCGAGAACTGGTCCTTGATATTTCCCTGCAAATCTATAACAACCAGATAAAGCAAATGACGTTCACCACGATCAATACCAATAATATGCATATCATCTGCATGACGCAAATACGCCTTCACATCTTGATTGATGTTCTCAGAACCAGAACTTTTAAAGTTCATTGTGATTGGCACATGGAACATAAATTTATCAACAGTGTAGCGACGATCTTTTATAAGATCATAGCCAAACAAGCTTTCTTTTTTCTTGTTATCCTTATTCTTGTTAAGAATAGGATGATTAGCTGGATGAGTTGGATGAGTATTTTCTATACTTTTCTTACGATAGAACATCTCAGCCTGTCCATTAAGCTTGTAAACTACATCTGCCAGATTACGTTCATCAAACAATGCTTTCCAATAAAGAGTATGCATATTTGGAGTGCCCTTGCTATACTCAGAGAAATCCTTATTGTAGATTTGGAACAAATACATCTTCCCCTCCTCAACAAGTTGATCAATAAATGATACAGATACTCTTGTAAAAGACAACTTATACCCCTGCTGTTCAACTTCACGATAGAATCCGCTGAGGTCTTCATATGTTGAAGTATCAGAGAAATTAAATCCAAACTTACTCCAATCTTCATGCTTATCAATAGACTGCTTAAAGTAATCTATCAAATTATGGCAATCTTGAATATTGAAATTCTTTCCTTTTTTGTGAGTACCATTGTTATATTTCTCAACAAGTTCCTTACTTGGCTTAAAATCCTCCATTCTGGATTTAGCAAAAAATACCTTTGGAAGCATCTTATTAGCACCTGGCAATAACTTGTATACCATCTTCTCATAGCATTCCCCATCTGAAGGCATTGCTTTACCCAATAATTTCTTTGAGTCTTTGTTCATAATAGCAAGATAATACAAACCATTACGTCGTAAGATAATGGTTGCATAGTCTTTCTCCTTATTAGCATCCCATCCACCAAGCAATTGAGGATTCTCAAAGTTAAGTTTGATCTTCTTTTGAGAATATGGTTTACGAGTCATATAATTACGTATCATATTATACAACGGTGTTACTGTTTCAAGTTCTGCCCACAACAAAGCCAATTCACCATAGAAGCGTTCATCTTTATCACTTTCATCTCCCTTTCCTAAAAGAGGCTTCACGAAATGCTGCAAAGACTTGATTGCATCCAACAAAGCTTTGATTTTAGCAACATTAGCCTTGTCCTGTGCTAATTTTTTCTCAGTTGGATAATCAGAATGGAGTAATGCTGTCATCTCAGTATATGCATTTTGAACAAGTGCAAATAAGTTCTCACGCTGCATCGTTGGAGTATCTACTGCACCCAATGTCGCAAAATAGTTCTCTACGAAGTAGGCATTATTAGGGTCTGCTTCATTCAAACAATCATTTATATAACTGATACTAAAGCTATCTGCCTTTTTGAATATACCAGCAATTCTTTTTTCGTAATCTTCCTCAGACTCCTTATGCTTTCTGGCAGGAGCAACATGCTTTATATTCTGCATGATGGCATTCTGAATCACACCCCAATTTCCAAACATTTTCTGAGAAATATCAGTCAACTGCAAGTCATTACGGATAAATATCCCATCAAGAGAATAATCTGCCAAAGAACCAAGTAAAGACTTGAGAACCTTATCACCCAAAACATTTTCAGACAATCGCTCATAGCAATCCTTGATAGCATTCAAGACTTCCTGATCACTATTGAATTCTTCTGGCAACCAAGAAATTGCATTTCTATCACTAAGAATCTGCTTAAACAAAGCCTTTAGCTTTGGCAACTTGTCATCTTTATGCTGCTGATTGTAGAGATTGATATACTCGTTGATACCTTTTATCTTGACATCGTGTTCATCATCGGTTTTTCCACCAATAATAGCATTATAGACATCAATCTGCTTTTGAGTAAGCAGCATATTATAATAATCAAGTTGGAACATTTCCGGAACACTCTCTACATTTAAGTATTCAGAAAAATTAGAGTATAATTCTCCCATGTTAGCCTGTATCTCAGGTCTAGCAATAGCTTTCTTGAAAGCCTCCATATTATCAATGAACTTTGGAAGGTTTTCATTGACTAGTCGATAAGCAATACCAGTTGACTTCTCTTCTGCCGTATACATATTTTTACGATTATCAAAGAAGCCGACAAAATAAGTAGTAAAGCCCCAGAACTCTTTTACGAGTTTTTTTGCCTCATCTTGTGACATTGAATCAAGTTGAGTTGATTCTGCAGTATTGATGAATTGAATCAATTCAGAATCAATTATCTTTGCCTTATCAGCTTTGTCCTTATATGACTCAATAAGTTTAGTACCAAACAAATTTGAATAAGCCTTGTCCTCAGTCAACTTCTTCGCTATAATAGAACGAAGATTTTGCTGATTTTCCTCAAACACTTTTTTTGCATCTTCGTTTTGTGACTTAGATACATAGCTATCATAATATTCTGTCAATGAATTATTATGACCTTCATTTTCCAAAGGCAAACATCCATCAGCCAACACTCTATCAATAAATACCTTGTGGTATTCATCAATCAATTTCTTCACCTTCACATAGCTTGCTGCTCTGTGTTCATCTTCATCCAGCAAACCACTTTTGACTATATTATCCAAAGTGGCACCAATAGGCTTCGCTTCAAAGCGCAAAGTCTTTGAAAGAGGATAAAGTCTTTTAAAGTCTTCAAAATTCTTAGCCATATTATTTATTTTAAATTGTTATTGTTCATTTTCTCCAGCAAGTTCATCCTTACATGATCAGCAATCTCTTTCGCCTCCTGGTAGCACCCATCAATTTCTTCATAGGTGTATGCATTCCGAGCCTCAGCGATGCTTTCGGTTGCAACCTCTTCAAACATATCTAAGACGATTTGTTCATTATTATTTTGCTTCATATCTAACACTATTAAGAATTAGTATTTCCTTGTTCAAGTATCACCCAAACACCGGCATTATCCTTACCTTCGTGCCTTATGACACCCGCTTTTTGCATTACCGCCAAATCTCTTTCTATCGTTCTCGAAGTCACCGACAAAGTCTCCGACATTTGTTTCGCAGAAACTGTTGGATTAGACCTTATTATAGAAACGATAATTTGCTGTCTATCAGACAATTTAATCTCCGACACGTCTCCGACATTTACACCGACATCCCCGTCACGCTCTGCGATAACTTCATCTACCGTTTTGCGCTGAATTATCGCCATCACGCCACCTCCATTTTCTTCTATAGTTGGCAATGGCAAGCAGGCACGTTCAAACTCCTCGGAAATCTTCTTGAATCCACGTCCCCATGATTCCACAAAACCTGCTTTGTAAAAAACATTAGCAATATTGTGATTACGAGGATAAGAAGAATGCTTCTTGTATTCTATATTTTGACTTTCATTCTGCATATTTTATTCCTCCATACTTTTGATGATTGAATTGACTCTCTTCTCCTTTCCCAATGTCTCAGGAAATGCATAATGGCCATTACCTATTTCTCGTGGATTAGGCTCAATGTGTTCGGCATACCATGCCCGTTTATACTCGGTGGTGATGATTCCGTAATCTCTGGCGGCAATGATGGAAGCGGCGAGAGAGGCGCCATATAGTTCCTTAATGTCTATCATCTCCTCCAGCGTAATCTTCTCACGCTTTTTGGAACCCAATTCTTCAATTAGCGCCAACTTGGGAAGGAGGAAGTAACTGGCAAAGAGATCACAACGCTTCTCCAATTTCAGCTGACTATCTTCCGGGAAGAGGAGAAGCAGATGGGCCAACTCATGAACTGCCGTGAAACGAAGTTTCTCTACACTACTCTTCTCCGGATTGAAATCAAGAATCATCAGCGGATGCTTCTTATCTGCCCAGGTACTCATTCCAAATACATAATCTGGGAGAGTAGCAGCAAGTACCATGATGCCTTTTCTTTCCAAAAGTCTCAGGATGCTGGCGATAGGTCCATCACCACAATGCCATTTTTCACGAAGAAGGTCGGCAGCATGGATGGCATCTTCAAGGGTTGATACCTTTGTACCTTTTATCGGATTCTTGAACCGAGTAGGAAATCCTGCTTCTTTCTCCTTTGCAAGATACTGCTCTGCCCAAAAAGAGAGTTTTGCTTCCAGGGCTTGCAACTCGTCTTCGGATAACTTGCCATTGGAGGTGGTGCGGAGCATCGGCATATCTATCCTGAGATTAGTTCCTTCGAAATATTCCTCGCTGATATTTAGGGCTTTGGCTATGGCTTGCAGGGCATCACGCTTAGGGCGCATGATGCCTTTCT